>Ga0213858_10000406_pt1 | contig 20744 bp, 15 predicted proteins | sample PICome_FD_160122 | JGI IMG/M metagenome (GOLD analysis project Ga0213858, IMG submission 160122) | Coastal seawater microbial communities near Pivers Island, North Carolina, United States - PICO245 | ecosystem: Environmental > Aquatic > Marine > Coastal | place: USA: North Carolina | collected... | reverse complement strand
TCATTAGAGGCTGCCTCTAACTCTTCAACTTCTGCAGCAAGTTCGTCAACAAGATCTACCTTAGACTCAGGTACTTCGATGTAAGATTCTGTAAACAGATCTTTCAGAGATGTCATAAACTTCTCTGCAATCTCAGTGCGTAGACCAGTTTGTAATGCAACTTTGTTGTCATCCATCCACTGTTCAACTACGTAGTTTAGGTAATTATCGACCTTTTCAACGAGATCCGCTTTTGTTGAAGCTACTTCTTCAGCGAGTTCTTCGTTATACTTTTCTTCAAGACGATCAATCTCTTCGGACAATTTTGATTTAATTGCCGCTTCAAAAATTGTTTCTGCTTTACCTTTGAACTCATCGGATAGAGTTGCCTCTGATTCGACAAGTGCGTTAAGGTCATCAGTGAAATCTACAGATACGTCAATATCTACTTTCTCTGATTCCGCAACTACTTCGCCTTCAAGGTCTTCGAAACCCTCTGCTTTGTACATGGCAGTAAGTTGAGCTTTATTCATTCCACCCATTCTTTTTACCATACCAGCCATTAATGCTGCTTTTGTTTTAGGCATTGGATCTTGTTTGGTGTTGTCACCTTTACGCTTTGGTGCGCTTCCAGTGGCATCACCTGCCTTATCTGTTGCAGCAATAGACTGTGCTTCAGCATTCTTTGGATCGTGCGCTTCTTCCACAACTTCGTCTGTTACTTCGTCATGGAGTTCTTGATCCTGAACTTCTTCAGTCATATTTGACTCCTTTGTCATTTAGATTTGAGTAACGAGAGGAAATTTTTAAACTCACGAACCTGCGTCTCGTAAAGATCAGATCGCGGAGCTTTCTTAATTTCAGTCTCCATTTGTTCAATTGTTTGCGCCTCGATAATACCGTTGTTCCAAACCCATTCTACACCTTCCATAACTCCATTAACAAATGCGCTAGGTGCGGATGGATCTTGAACAATATCTACTGCATTCAACATAAAGTCTTCCTGCACTATCATTGCGTCACTACCGTTCTTCAAACTTCCCATACCACGAGTCGATACGCCTAGATTGACACCACCATCGAGCAAACCTTGAACGATTTTACCCATAGGAGTTTCCAATATAGTCGCTTTACCCACAACATCGTTCCCTTTCCATTTAAGAGATTCTATTTTGTGGGAAACCTTATCTAGATTTACAGTCGGGCCTTCTGGATGATTCAATTCACCCACTGCTCTACCCTTTGATACCTGTTCACTATTATACTTGCTTAGTGCTTTTTCCATTACAGGTTTAGGATAAATCCGACCATTTCTATTCTTTTGTTCCGCTTGCATGAAGATACCTTCAATTATGTACTTCTTCTTCCCAGACTTCTCATCCTGTTCGGTGAGAACTTCTAAGTTTTGCTCGGTATATTCTGCAATCAGTTTCATTTCTTTAATACCTTTACCATTTCGGATGCGGCCTTTTCTGCCTCACCCTTACTCTTGTATACATCTAATCTGTCACCGTCTACGTATGCAGCAAACCCTTTTGGTTCTTTGTATACCATAATCTGGATACGACCTATCTTCTTGTTTACAACAAGTTGACCTTTCGGTTTGCGTCCCAATGACTCTCTTATTTGATCAAATGTTTTCATTTAATTTATATTATTTATAATTTCTTATTCTTTGACATCAAGATTCTTCAGGTAACGGATCTTCTTGCCGTTCTCCGTCTTCGTCATCCACTTCGACTTGTACATTATCACTGGGCTCTTGTATTCCTTGATCGGCATCTTCCAAGGATGTTGGTTCCTCTTGTCCTTCTTGATCATCGGTTTCGTCATCCAATTCGAGTTCGAGTTGTTCATCATCTATCTCTTCGACTTCATCTTCAATTTCTTCTTCTGCACCATTGTAGATCTGATCCGCTAAACGAATCTTCTCTTGGTCAAGTACATCTTGTACTTTTGCAGACATCATATCACCAAAAATTTTATTTGCTTTGTTCCAATCTTGATCCAATGCGTGTTGGATCATTGTTTGTGTATCTTCACTCATCTTCTTTTTCATCTCCTTTTACAGGTTTCAATTCAAATTTTTGTCCAGCAGTTGGAGAATTATCTGGCACTTCCTGTTCTTCTTCACCATCATCTTCTCCTTCCATTTCTTTATTCATACTTTCAATATCTTCGTCAGATAGATGCAGAACATTTTTCTGTACCCATTCCTTAGAAAAGTATTCTCCAACATAATTAGAAACCCTGTCAAGACTTTCCAATCTATTTTGAAATACTTCTGCATCACGTAGTTCTGTAAAGTGATTGTCTTTTACATAATCAACTGTGATATCATTCTTCCATGAATCCCAATCTTCCTCGGTACAAATACCTTTCATAACGAGTTGTTTCTTTAGGATGCCATAGAAAAGGTGAGAGAACCTCATTCTCAGTCTGTCAATAAACTTCTGAAACTTTAGTTCGTCTCTGTTAATTTCTGTAGATCTACCAAGAATACCTTGAACAGATTCTGTGTCCAAACGAGACATTGGTACGTTTAGTGAACGATACATTCTCTTTTGAAAATAGATAATGTCTTCGATCTGTCCCAAGTTCTCACCGCCAGGCAGTGTAGTAATCTCAGTACCTCGACCACCTTCACGTCTTGGTAACCAGAAGTCTTCAAGTAGTGATTGGTGTTTACGATCATCACGGATCTCACCAGTCTTAGCATCATACACAAGTTTGTTTCGGTAACGTGCCATGATATCTTTCATGTACTGTTCTGATTTACCACGAGGTAAGTTACCAACATCAATGTAGAATATTCTACGTTCTGGTGCACGTGCAAGTCTGTAAATGACCAAAGCATCTTCCATCATCCTTAACTGGTTGATTGGTTTCAATGCCTTGTGCATGTGTGATATAATTTTTTTACGATCCTCTGTCAACAATCCAGATGTGACATATGACACAGAATCGTTTGTCATCTTAATTCCACTGGTTGATGACCCAGGCTTCTCTTGATAGATGAAAAACTCTTCAGTCTTTTCTACTATCTTTGCACCAGTAACAGGATCTTTTTTATACTTGACCTTTTTAACTTTACGCATCTTAGATGCATCAATGGGTCTCAATTCTTGAATACCCTCTTTAGGGTTTGCTTCGTTTAAGACTAGGTGGTGATACAAACGTCCGTCTACATACCAACGTCTGAATATGTCATGACCTAATTCTTTGAAGTTCAACATACCATAAATGTAATCAAATTCTTCTTTAATTAATTTTTTGATTTTGTCTGGTGCATCTACTTCATCCAGATTAATATCAAGTGTTTGTTCTAGTTCACTGCCAGTAATTGCTTCGTTAACAATATCCTCGATTGCGGCATCCACTTCTGGGTGCATCGCATTTCCACGATATTTCATTATTAATTGATAGTTGTCCTTTGAATCATCACCATCAAGGTTTAGATACTGACCATAGTGTGTACCAGAGGCAGTTGCATAACTACCACCCTCATCGTCCCTTGGGGGAACAATGGATGGAAGTTTTTCTTCATCTTTGTTTTTGGCACGTTTGATTTCGAAACCAAATAACTTTAAACCATTATTTTCTGCCATAGTAGTCCTCAGATAAAATAATAGGGCGGCAGTATTACCGCCCTATCTGTTATTTAGTTACGTTGTTGTATTGGATTCCCAATACTGATATACCCATGTACATGTGAATCTTTCGATGTTGTCATTGTCACCGAATGATAATGGGATAGGTGCGAGATCCTGTGGATATGCACCACGGAAGTTATATGTTTTTATAACATCGCCTTCACGATCCAACTGTTCAACTTTAAGATCTGCTTCGTATGCAACTGGAACTGCAAGACCTGTATTGGCATTGTGTCCGTTGATACCATTCATCCAACGCTCTAGTGCGTCACGGATTGCGAAATCTGTATCGTTGATTATAGTTGTTGTCCATTCAGCAAATGTACGATCCCCTGCCATTTTTAATTGGCGACCTCGGAAAGGTACTAATATTTGACCGAATGTTGATCCAGGCAGTTCCGCTGCTTCAACTAAGAAAGATGTAAGTTCTGGGTTACCATCTGCAAATGCAGGATAGTTAATGGTAACTTGGAAGAGATTAGGACGTGCGCCCCCACCTCTTAGTTTTGCTTTGAAATCGTCTACTCCTAAAATTGCCATTGTTTACCTCCTTACACCGTTCCTACGACTTCTTCGAAGTCAACGCCTGTACGAACAGCAACAAAGTTTAGAGTGACGTAGTTGATTGAACGTGCAGGTTTAATGAAGATATTTGCAATAAACTCGTTACGATCAATCACCGCTCCAGTGTTGTTGGTTTCATCACAGACCACTTTAAAGTCTGTAATACCTCTACGACCTTTCACCTCACGTAGTACTGGTTCTACTATGTTGACAAACTCTGCGCGAGTAAACTCATCGTTAAACTCGAACATAACTTGTTCTGCCGCCTTACCAATCGCACGTTCTAGAACTAAGAATAGTCTTCGGACGTTGATTCTGTCGAATGCAGATGGGCGACCAAGTTTCGTTTTGTCACCGAACAACAGTACACCTTGGCCTGGGATGTTTGCAATCGGATTGACTGATGCTTTGTATAGTGTATCCCTTTGTGCCTTTGTAGGTGACCAACTGATTGCAGTGATACCTAAATATCCACCACGTCTTGAACCTGCAGGAGAGAACCATGGTGCACGATTTAAATCGGTTGCTGCCATGATACCTGCAGTAGATGATGCGGCGGGTATCTGAATATACTGATCATTGTACTTATCGTACACTTTCAAGAAGTTACCATCCATTACTAGGTATGATGACGCTGTGAAAGTATCAGCAGTTGCAGTGATATTGCTTGTTATTGTTGCAGTATTAGTCAAATTAATTACGTCTGATCTTGCAGGTGATGCAGTGACAACGCAATCTTTACGTGTTTGACTTGCAGTTGAAATCAGATCATTCACAACAGTTGTTTGGTCTGTTCTTGAGTTCATTGATGGGGCAACTAAGAAATCAACTTCTACGATGTCCTTATCTTCGAACAGATCAAAACCTGCTAGGTATTCTGTTGTTGTTAGTGCACCTGAATTTGCACCTTTTGTGAATGTATGATTTGTTGCGGCAGTTAATCCAGGCGAGAAATTATCACCAGAATCTGCAGTAGTACCTGCACCTGCAGAAGAATAATCTGAGTCAAATGCAACCATGTGGATGTATTCGGATCTTGCATTGATTATGTCTTTTGCATAGTTAGTAGTACCATCAGCATTTTTTGCATCGCTTGCAATTGAAACAAAAGGATATCTTTCTAGTACTGTACCTTTTGTTCCTGTTAGTTCTCCACCATTATCTACAACTACAACGTGTATTTCATCGTTAGATGCATTTTTATTATTTGCATAGTCTGATGTGCTTGGAGCAGCATCAAAGTCATCTTTGTATGACCATGCACCAAACGCAGTACTATCGGGTGGACATATTGATACTTGAATTGAGTTACCTAGTTCGCCTGGATAACGTGCAATTAGAGTATGTGAATCTGAATCCAAAGCGCTCTGTTGTGCTGCGAAATCATCATCATTCTTTACTAATTCCATAGGTAAGGAACCATCGTTGTCTGTGCTTAATTGTCCTGTAGTAGAACGAGCATTTTTTGCAGACGATGTTACCTCACGTACAACTTGTAAAGAACCTGAGTAACGTAAAAAGTAAGATGCGCTATGGAAGTCTATGGTATTTGCTGAGTCTGGAGATGCAAAAGTGTTGACAAGAGATGTCTCGTTGTCTATCAATACTCTTTGCTCTGCAGGCCCCCAGCGAAAGTTCCCAACAGTTGCGCCAGTAGTTGACTGAACGTTTGGTACGCCACCAGTCAGATCTATTTCTTTGACTACAACAGCTGGAGAAGCAGACGGTGTTGAAAGTGCCATTTTATCTTCCTCTGTTAAAAATTATATGAACCATGATACGATTAGTCAACATACCATTATTTATAATTAAATAAAATTACAGTGGTATGTCATCGGCGTCCCACATAAATCTATTAGTTTCATCTACTCTTACCCTCCAAGGATCATCTTGGTTCTCTATTTGTTGTATTGCTGCAGATCCATCATCAATAAATCCAAACGGCACTACATCATTCTCTATCTCTTGCATCTTTTGTTCAAACATCATTTGTTTTAAATTAATATCTGTCATATCAGAAAAGTATTGTGTAGAGACAAAATATCCGAATAAAACTAGGTTCATCATAAGATCATCATGATTTCCGTCAGATGCTTCGTATGATTGTCCCTTAGCTTCGAAAGTTGAAATCTCTAATATAGTAGAATCATCGTTGATTGTCAAGCGTTTTGTTTCTAAAATATCTTTTATTGCAGAACAACCCAGACGTTTAGTCTTACGATTGATCTCAATACCTATTGCATTTGCTTTGACTGAAGATTCTACGTGTACGTTTTCGTATTCTAAATCATGATATAATCCATTACAAACCACTGCCCCTTGATCATTCGACTCTACAACAACGTATGCGTCATTGTAAGGTTTAGCATATTTATAAATAACATTTGGGAAGAGCAATGGCGAGATAGTGTTATTGCGATATACAGCAACCTGTGCAAACGGGCGAACGCTAATATCGATCAGAGTAAATGTAGAGTAGTCCTGTCCTCTTCCCTTCGAAACATCTACGGTCATGACATAGTCATGATCCTTTATAGGTTCTTCATATATTTTTAGTAATCCACCTTCCATATATCTCTTGGGTGGTTTCGCACGTAGATTAAGTAATGTATCTGCGTTTATTAATGTGTCACCAGTACCGAAAAATGTATTACCAAACTCCTGATCAAACTGTAATTGACTTGTATTCGCTACGGTTTGTTCTTTCCACTTTTCATCCCTGCCTGGTACATCCCACCAGTCCACACGGAAACTTTTAAACTCATTGATTTGTTGAACTGCACCTTCCCAGATCTTGTGGAACTGATTTCCAATTCCGTTTGCGGTAGAAGTTACAATTACTTTGGTGTCTTTACCTGCAGAAATAACAGGATATGTTGAAGTATAAAATTCTGCAGCACGTTCTACAAAAGCAAACTCGTCAAGATATAGAAGATTGACAGACATACCACGAATGGAACTCCCACTAGTAGCAGCAGCGATAATACGCGAGTTATTAGAAAATTCCAGACTACCTTTATTGAGTGCTTTTGATCCAGGCTGAAGAAAGAACGGAATGTTCTCCAACATGAGTGTAATGCGGTTAAGCATTTCACGTGCAGTCGCACCTTTGTTTGCGAGGATGGCAACTGTTTTTTCTGGGTTGAAAAGAACGTACCAAAGGAGGTAGGCACATGCACTAATGCTTTTACCAGATTGTCTACATGCGAGGACGACATTAAATCTATTCTCCTGAAATTGTTTGAACATATCCCTTTGATATGGATATAAGACGAATGGAACCATCCCATCGTCCAGAGAAATAACCTTTACATAATTCTCAACAAAGTATACAGGACTATCCATACACTTTTTGTATTCTTGTAATAAGTCTGGAGTCCACTGTTGAAGGACGCCATCTCTCTTGACGTTAGGGTTCCCTAGATATGACTCTTTCTGCTTCAACATCAACTACATCATTTTCTCTTAGCATCTTTTGAATATCTGAAGTGGAACCTAAGTAGTAATTATTTTGTTGATTTTCTACTTGTTGTGGTTTCTCATCATCGTTCAATTGTTTTTGTTTTTTATTTAAATCTTGCAATTTATCATTGACATCTGCAACATTTTTAATTAAACCAGATAACACTTCATATGCACGAGGATGCTCAGACTCACGAGCAACCTCTATCATATTTTCTAGTGCATCTTTTCCTTTCTCGATTAACTCATATAAAGTGTCACGAGAATAATCATAGTCATTATTTATTTTTTCATCATCACTCATTTGTCATCGGATTAGAATCCGCCTCCACCGCCACCACCAGCTGAGTCTAGTATTGTAGAACCAAGTGTGGATACAACCTTGAAAGATCCACCACTCCATATTGCAAGTGTTGCATCTCCTGCATTACCATCTGTCACATATATTAATTGTCCTTCAGTTCCAGAAGCAGGTGCAGTCGCTACTGTGTATGGATATAATTTTACAGTGTCAACAAGAGACTGTGCGTAATCAGAATCTACTATACTAGTTACAAATGCGGAGTCTCTTTGGTTGTCTTCCTGTCTTGCTATTATGTATGCAGAGTCTATGATATCTGTTACAAATGCGGAGTCTCTTTGGTTGTCTTCCTGTCTTGCTATTATGTATGCAGAGTCTACTATACTAGTTACAAATCCAGAATCTCTAAAAACGTCTTCCTGTCTTGCTATTATGTATGCAGAGTCTATGATATCTGTTACAAATCCAGAATCTCTAAAAACGTCTACTTGACGTGCTTGAACATATGCACTATCAATTAACTGTATTGCTTCTGCAGAATCCAGAGAGTTCAATGAATTAACTCTTGCATTTACAAATGCAGAATCTACTATTCCTTCTATGTAAGTCTGATCGACAATACCAGTAACATATGTAGAATCGATAAAAGTTTTTATAGTACTAGAATCAGTTCCAGTGTTTATTTCGTTTTCAAGGTGTGTGAAATTGCCGTCTAGTTCTGCGAAGGTAAGTTCACTGCCTTTCGTGTTTCTTAATGTGATGGGCATTTATTTCTCCTTATGCGCTATCATCAAAGGCTAGATCGATATCTGTATCGAATCCATAGTCACTATCGGGCATTCCGATTATAGTAGTTGGGTTAGGTGTTATGGTGATTGTTTCTGCAAGTATGTCAGAATCACCTTGTGCACCCACATCACGGAAGAATACATCCGCAATAGATTTTCTAATGATTGTTGAATTTGCAATTGCACCAAAGAATGAAACTTTCATTTCAAAGGTCAACGTGTAAGTTATGGTTCTCCTTTGCGACATCTCTGCTTCAAAATCGTCAGAGAATGTTACGCCTTGAATTATAATTGGAATATCCTCTTTGAAGTCTGGATATTCTGTAGGAAAAGGTTTTATCGTTATAGTGTATTGTGGATTAAATGTAGGTAATATTTGTTCTACAATCTGTAATGCATCATCCTGACTCTTTGCGTAAATATTTAAATCAAATGTAATTGAGTAAGGAACTGGGGAAAAAAACTTTTGAGTTGTGGGAAATGGCGTTGAGTCACTAAGTTTCTGTCCACGACCCTTAAAGGTACTAGTCTTAGTCAACTGTCTTGACAAGTCATATGTAAAACTTGTAATCTCAAAAGACATACGAGGAAGTTTAATTGCAACCTTTTCGTCTGTGTAGAGATCCGTTTGTTGTCTTATTCTCTCCAAGAACTTCTTTCTTGGTGCATATGACAATGGAACTTTTAATTGATTTAAAACTCCACCAGAAGCATTCTTGCGGATCACATAAATGTTATTAAACAGTCTCCCAAAGATGGAGACTGATTTTCTTATTTTTTCATGGTAAAAGTATGTTCCAAACATTTAGTATAACGCATTCCATGTTGATCCGTCCCAGAATACTGGATACGGTACGCTTCCACCCTTACTTGCAGGATCCCAATTAGTACCATCCGCAACTGCAAACATACCAGGCTTCAGACCTAGTGCACCTATTGTTGTGGCATTTGGAGCGGATGATTGTGGTACTTGATAAATTACATCATTAAACTGTCTTACAGTACCTATTGGTACAACATTATCACCATCGTTAAAGAACGTTCTACCAGTTTTGTCGTTATGATAGAATTTACCTTTCTTTTCTCCTAGAGTAGAAGAAGTGTCCAAATCCCAATTAGAAGTACCACTATTATATTGGTAAAACTGTGTTGCACCATTATCTTTAAAATGAATAATTGATTCAGGTGTATCAGGTGTAAAGGATAGACCAGAGAAAGATGCAGGCCCTTGAGACCATGCAACGTAACCATATGGTACAGAACCTGCGAATCTTTGAGTTCTTGAGTCAGAGTTTAGATCAAAAGTGATTTCGGTTGTATCATCAATTGATGTACTGTTCCATTGTGATGTTTTTATTGAAAGACTTGAACCAATCTTACGTACACGTATCTTTGTTCCGTTTGCGAATGAACTCCAACCTTGGGTTGCTCCACCTGCAGTACTTGTTCCATTTGCTAACAATGCCTGATCACGAGTATTATCTGTATGATCTTGATTTATATTATACACAAGTCCCCACTGTAAACCAGCCGAAACAATCCCACCTGTAGTTTGTCTTACAGCACTTAAGGTATAGTGTTTTCCATCTTCTATAACATAACCTATGATAACACCTAAAATATCGTCATCACCACCTGATGACTTTAACGTAGCCTCATGTGTGTAACTATCATATTTTCTTGGTGAATAAAATCCTGTTGCTGAACCAGTGTTCAAGGAGTTTTCAACTGCACCTGTAACTGTATTATATGACCATGCATTTAAATCACTAGTACTTGCGGCAGGTTGATTTGCTCCTTGGTGAGAAAATTTACTCCAAGTATTGAAAACAACTTGTGGATCAGTTGGTGCCTGTGCTTCTGTGAGTTCTGTTGAAGTTTCAATAAATTTATCACTGATTGAAATTAAAGCGTCATCTGGAGAAGAATAGTTAAACAGTGATTTACCATTTACCTTTAATGTATTATTATCTGCAGATATTTTTTCATCACCTAGATAAATTGTATTACCTGATAGATATAAGTCTTTCCATTTTTCAGTAGAACTACCTAAGTCATATGTGCTGTCTGCGCCAGGTAAGATATTACCATATGTTCTGAGTGAGCCTGGCATTGTGGTATTACCACTACCATCTAATAGTGTAAGTGTTCTTGCTACTGTTGCAAAATTTCCATTATATTGTCTTACGTAAATTGGTTCTGTACCATTATCGGCAGTCGCAATTTCAACATATCCTGCATCGACACCATTATCATCTGACATGATTCTGAAATAATCATTAGATCCCATTGTCGATTTAAGTATTTCTTTTGCAGTACCTTGACTTTGATTGACATTAAGTGTATTACTGTACACTTTACCATCTTCGTCAACCTTAAATACCGCATCATCTTCAGTAACTGCATCTACTGTAGGATCTAAATCATTGTAGATACCAAAATAGTTTCCTGTCTCACTATTGTTGTTGTCAAGGAAAATGTATGCCGATTGTAGTGATGATATAGAAATATTATTTGATCTTCCTGTTACCTCATCGTAATCTAGATCAATTTTGTTACCACCAATACTTAATAGATTAGGAACATCATACTGGATTTGTTTTGATTGTACGTATGCAGAATCAACAAGTAAGAAAACAGCAGCAGAGTCTGTGGAAAGACTTGTAATCATATTCTCAATATGACTTGAGTCTAGAACGTTTGTCGCGTTTATTGTTCCAACATTTAAAGTTGCAAGTTCAAAACCTGTACCACTCCTATTTACAAACGATGTTGGTGAGTCTACCAAGTTTTGATAGAGATAGTAATTATCATCAGAGGCGTCTCTAAAGAGACCAGTATGTCTTACTGTTGTGCCCCCATCTAACGAGTATTGTCCATAGAAACCAATGTCATTAATATTCTGTTGGTTTCCATTTGCCATCTTAATCATTGGATCGACAACATTTAATGTTTGTGTATTAACAGTAGTCTGTGTCCCAGCCACTACTAAATTGTCAACCTGTAAACCTTGGAAGTTAACACTATCAGACGTTCCTATAGGTTGTCCAATAGAAATTTCCCCTGTTGTTCTATTATAAGTTACACCAGTACCACCTGTTAATGCTTGTTTAGCATCACTGTCTGCTCTACTTGTGGTGTAATAAAGTCTAGTACCCTCTGCTAAATCAGATGTAGTTTTTTCACCTAGTGCACTATCGAATCTAGATTGTGTGTAATATAAATTTGTACCTTCTGCTAGATCTGTAGTAGTATGAGAAGATATACCAACTTGTCTTGCCTGAACATGTGCAGAGTCAATTAAGGCGATTGCTTCAGAAGAATCTAAGAAATCATATGTAATCTGTCTTGCTTGGACATATGCAGAGTCTACTATACTAATTGCATTCGAAGAGTCGAGATATTTGTTATCATTATGGAATTGTGTAAGTCTAGTAGGTGCACCAGTCAAAGAACCATATGACTTATCTTGTCTTGCTTGGACATATGCACTATCAACAATCGCAACTACTTCTGCAGAATCTAGGGAAAGATTCAGATCAACTCTTGCGTTTACGTATGCGGAATCAACTAGGTTAGTTGCAAGTGCAGAATCCAGATAATGAATTTGTCTTGCTTGGACATGTGATGCATCTATCAGAGCAATTGCTTCAGCAGAATCCAAGAAGTCAAACGTCAACTGTCGCGCTTGTACGTATGCACTATCAACAAGGTCTACGACATTTGCCGAGTCCACTTTTGAGTTTGCGGTATCCGATAAGGTCTGAAAATTACCATCAATCTCCGATGTGGTTAATCTACTTCCCTTTGTAGCTCTGTATACAATTGGCATCTTTCTATCCTTAAGTTAGATATATTTAGTTGTTTTCTGGATCACCGAATGGGTTATCTTCTGTGAAATCTAAGAAATCATCACTAAAATCTGTAAATGTCTCGTTCTGTTCCGTTTCTGAAATTTTATTATCTTCTGTTACTGAGGTTATGGTAAATCCGTTAATCGCATTGTTTGTTACATTCAATAATGTTCCGCCTGTTGTAAATGTGTGATACTTACCATCGTCTGCACCAACATGTGCAAGATAGTAACAACGTTCATCATTACCTGCAGAATCAAGATCTATTATTTGAATCTCACCAGTGATTGTTACGCCACTAGAAAGAACTTGTTTAACTGTATCACCGACTGCATAATCACTATCGATTGAACTACCACCATCAAATACGACTGTAGGTTGTGTTTCATAACCACTACCCTGATTTGTAATTGTGACAGAGCTAACTGTACCTGTCGCACTATCAATTATTGCCACTGCCTCTGCACTGTCATCTGGATCTCCACCCACAAACCTGATAGTTGGTGGTGATGTATAGTAAGTACCACCAGTCTGAACATATACGTTTGATATTGAACCAACAGGCCCATATGCAGAATCAAATACATTATCGTCATACTGGAAGTCCATCAACATAGTAGTTGTAGGTTTCTTAGGTGCAGTAGTGCAAATCTTATACTGATAAGAACCTGTCTTCTCAATGTCTTGGATACCTTCAATACTTGTATCGAAGTCTTCTCCACTGTATTCGAATAGAGTACAACGCATTTTGTAGACAGGTAAATTCTCTATCTGATAAAATGGTTGTTCATGTTCCACATGTTGGATTTCAAACATCTTGTTTGCAAGTGGTAGATAAATTAAATCTCCTTCTGTAGGTCTGTCTGTTGCAATGTCATTGTCTGGTCTACGAACCTGTGCAGAGAACCTTGTGCGTGAAACTACAAAAGTTGCCTCGTCTCTGATCTCGACACCAAACCGAGTAAATAGATCTCCCTCTCCATCGAATCCCTCCACGTTTTCAATATACATCTCTACTTTATGAGATGTCGGGAATCGAGATGCAACATCATCTCCTAATAATACATCTTCGTTTACCAAATCTCTCGGTAAATAATACACGTCTTGACCATAGATCTTTAATGCCTCTATGACCAAGTCTGCATAGAGATCCATTTCTGATCTTACTTTTTCCGAGAAATAGAGGTTACGAGCCATTGTTTTATCCTACAAAAAAGTCGGCGGGCATTTCATGTTCTAGTCTAATAGTTTCTCTTAACCTTTCTAACTCTGATGTACCATCGTCATATAATTGTCTTCCGTTGAATGTTACACCGCCTGGTAATTGAACACCTTCAAACTTAATTAGGTTCTGACCCCATTGTTGTTTGAAGAGTGCGGTAGTGTAATCTTTCAACCACATGTCATTATAAATTGATGTATTTGTTTCTGGATCTAAAATGGTGTATACTTCTGCAACCACATACTCACCTGCCTTTATGTCTTTATCATGAAAGTCTCCGAATATGTACAACCTGTCTTGATGTCTAGACCACTGGACTTGTGGGGTTCCGTTTAGTTTCATATCCAGTAGTGACAAGTATTGTTGCATCTGTTCGTAATATCCCAGATCACCTGCAAAGTTTTGCAAGTCTGCAATATCGTTTAACATCATTTGATATTTTATATCAAAGAAATTAAAAGATGAATTGAAAGAAGATGCGACTGGAAAGAGTCGAGACACAGTTAAAACATTTGAGGATATCGGAATGTATTCATTATCGACATCAGTCTGAGTGACTAGGTGTTTTAAATATGTTCTAACCGTTGCGTCTGAGTGGTACTCTTGATAGTACTGTAATGCCTCATCGACACGGTCTTCCATTTGATCTTCATCGATGTTAATCTCTAAAACTGGATCACCAAGTCTTCGCTTGGCATAGTCTATGAGATCTTGTCTAGATGCAGGAACCGCCATAATAGTCTCCAAAAACTAAATTATTTGGTACTATTTATAATGTTTTGACTTTACAATTATCATGCATTTCCTGAAGCAGCAGACCACCAACCACCTTGATTGCCGTGCACGTCACCAAAATCTGTTGCTGTACCGCCAGATGTTACCATTGTAAAATAATCTATTTCAGTATAATCTTGAAAAACATGTACTACGCCTGGTTGACCTTCACCTCCTGCGGCTATACCATGTGTTGCATTACATGCTGCACCAACTCTTGATCTTTTGCGTCTTAAATCGCCAAAATCTGTAGCATTTCCTGTTGTTGCAACTGTTATAGTTTCTATATCTTCTAACATATAATCAGAATTAGGTTGTCCATTTAAATTATTTCCTTCTCCACCAATAAAAACACCTCTTGTTTCATTTGAACAAGCAGATATGTATGCTCTTGCCACTCCTAAATTACCAAAACTTGATGCACTACTTCCTGTCATAGCTGCAAAATATCCTAAAGCTCTCACTTCATCAGAAGATCCACCAGTACTAACATCACCTTGACCTGCTGGAGCATAACCACCACCTGCAACAATGTAAGTATCATCAGAGACAGCAGCACCTCTACCTGTATAAATGTTAAAACTAAAACCGAAATCAGCTGCATTACCTGGCGTATCGATAGTCATAAAAAGAATTCGTTGCATGTACAGCTGCGAAGCGTCACCTACAATAAATGCTCTTATTCCATTCGAAGCACAAGCACCACCCCATTGACTTCCATCAGAAGGAAGATCACCAAAATCTGATACAGTTCCTGAAGTAGCAAATGTTATATATTGAATATCTTGAAGATTCGACCCGGCCGAATAGACACCTCTAAAACCATTTGACATATTTCCCATATCATAGTTATTCCCTGTTGCAGTATCTGCAAATCCAACAGCATTAGCAGAAGTTGATATGCTTACATAACTATAAACATCATAAGTAGAAGATGCCCTATAATCACCGTGTTTCATAACGGCCCTATCTCCAAACCATGTATCAGGTGCTGATGGATTATATGCAATGGTTACTGCTTTTGATAAAACATTTATGCCATCAGACCATTTGAAAGTGTAGATAAAATCACCGTTAGAATCTGTTAAGTTACCTGCCCCAACTTCAATACCAATACTATCTGCAGTTTTAGGTGTAAATGTCCACACAGACGAATCATTGGATATTGTGACCATATATTGAGCAGAATCTGAGACAAAGCTTTGGTTTATTGGTGTAGTACCATCAGAATCTACTGCACGAGCAGTAACTATTAATGGTGTGTCAGAGTCTGCAATTTTATATGATGCCTCTGGTTCTCCACCAGAATCCCAACGTGGAGTAAAACCAGTACTAAGATCTGCATTATACCAACCATCACCATCTGAAATATAAAGTCTACCAATACTATCACTTATCTTTACAAGTGCTTTATTACCTTCTGTTAATCCAGTAGTTGGTAAACTGTCTAAACTACCATAGTATGTTGCAGTTCCTGTAGCATTTGAACTGATGATAGTACTGACTTCACTTGAATCAAAAGAATCAACTTTAGAACTCTTTAGGTCACCTTGATCATTTATTAGATCTGCAAGTTTTCTACTGAAACTACTCATATTATAACTTTCCAATCGCCGGCAGTAGTGGGTGTAAAATTTTGATTTGTGTAACCATCACCACTGTTATAATTAACGGATGAAAACTGTGAACTCATATTTCCGTAAATAGATCCAAACGTAAGAGGATAACCTGAAGGAACAAATGCAAAAGTCATATCTTGATCAGTGTAGGTATTAGTTATATCAGTTAACTCTATATTACCGTCTGATTGAGATCCATGTATTCCTTCCCAATTACCAAAATCTAATGGAAACTTCAGTAAACTTACCAGACTTGTCGCACCTGTCTGTGTAAAGTTATCACCTTGCCCATACACTTCAAATCCCAATACAGCTGCACCTTCACTGTTTGTCATCATACATCTGTATAAGTAATTCCCCACTTCAAAGTCCCAATTGTTACCCTGTCCTGATTGACCTGTAAAACTCATTTCATATAACTTATTAACAGTACCGTCTGATATATTAATAAGTTTAACATAACAGCGTCGTGGACTTCCAGCAGTAGTGACATTAACTAGGTAATCATTATTGTGTAAGGCGACAGATCCTGTATCTCCATATGGTCTTGAAGATGTACCGTTATCAGCATCTAAGTATTTTCCCCAAATAATACTACCATCAGTATCATCTAGTTTCAATAGTACTTGAGCATCACCTTGAAATTGATTACCATTAGTTCCAGTACCAGGCCTCATCCATCCAGTAACTATTAGGTTGTTATCATTTGGATCTAAACATACAGGACTAAACCGACTGTAACTCCATGAACTCGGACTTTCGTAAGTTGCACTGCTACCACTTCCACTGAGATAGTTACCATATGCATGTCCTTTGTACCACGAATATGTGGGTGTACCTGATGATGACAATTTAAAAATTATACCTTCTTTGTCCCCATCGGACGTTTCTGCAGTAACATATAAATTTCCACCAAGAACATTAAAGGCAATTGGATCTACTCTTCCTTTGTTTTGAAATATAGAAGCACTTGTGGTATTGCTTGAACCAGGCCTCACCATATACACTGCTGATAATGCACCATCAAGAGCAGTTTTGTAAATTGCAGGTACATCTCTGTAATAGTTAAAACCACTAGTCTGATCATTTTCTTGATCATGCTTTGCAAGATGCCAAATAGCATTGTTGTATACAACTGAGTTTCTAACGACAGTGTCCGAATTATTACCATAAGAATAATTCGTTTGTCCACCTATAGAAGGAAAACTTGTATATCTAAAAATCTTGGTGTAATCTTCCGAACTTCCGTCTGCCTTGAACTTCTTTTGATATCCAGCTGGAAATGTTGTAATTTGTCGTGTCGTAGTAACAGGTTGGTAACTTGCTTGTAAATTTTTTCCGTAACCATATTCATGACCAATTACAATTGGTTTGTTGTCAACTGGATCTACCACTACGTCTGTACCATTCCAACTTGCTTTGTTAGTACCACCTCCATTACCATACCCTCGTATCCACTGAAAGTCACCATCGTTATCAAACTTCAAAAGCATACCAGAATAGGGACTCACGGGATTGTTACCTACAAGATAATAAGAATCAGAGTCATCTTGTGCTAGGTCTCTTGGGCTAAATTGAGTAGATCCCACTATGCTCGTAGATATGACAGGATTAAGAACTTGACTATAGAAAAATGGAGTTCCTGTATTCGCAGGATTGTATGTTATTGTTGCTGCTTTAACAACAAAGTTTGTTCCATCACTATACTTAAATGTATAGATAAAGTCACCATTAGAATCTGTTAAATTACCTGCACCTACTGCAGTTGCTATCTCTGCTTTCGTCTTTGGTGTAAACGTAAACACGGACGAGTCATTAGTAATGGTTGCCATATATTGAGCACTGTCACTACCAAAACTTTGATTAATTAAATTTGGATTATCTGAATCTAAAGCAAGCGCAGTTATAATAAGAGGTGTGGCAGAGTCTACAATCTGGTATGTAGATGAAGGTTCGGTTTCCCAATAAGGTGCATTACTTATTGCATATCCTGTATTGTACCATCCAGTCCCATTTGACACATAATGTTTTCTGTTCTCTTCCACAAATGCTTGAAGACCTATGGATAGATTTGTTATAGGAAGAGAGTCCAGTGTTTCATAGTATTGCATTCCAACTAATTGAACTGCAGCAGAATCTAACACACCACCCAACTGGTTGGTGTTAGTCACTAAAGGACTATTAGTAGTATTATCGATCTCTGTAGCACGAAGTATCTTAGCAATGTCTAGTGAACGACTCATTATTATCCTAACAATTTACCAGGCGGAGTGAAAGTACTAGTATATCTACACTTACCGAGTGTTATTCTAAAATCCTCTAAATATCCTGTCATTGGAAAGGTTCCAGAGGATGAACCATGTCTTCTACAACCAATACCAATTGATTCTGTGCTTGAGCCGGGGTAATTAGTTAATCCTGTGTTACTATATGCTACACTAGTGCCATCCAACCACAGATTCATAGATGCACCATCCTTAGTAAAGGCAACATGGTGCCAAGTATCCGCAGACAAATAATTGGGTGATTGTGCTGCCATAATTGCAGTAGAATCTCTATAATAGGTTAGTTGTCCATTTGGGAAAATAGACCATTGTGTAAAGGTACCTGTACCTCCTATAAGACCATCACCACAATGGAAAAGAGTATTATAATCTCCAAAGCCGGGGTCTCCAGCTGGAAGGTAGACCCACGTTTCCATTGTAAAATCTAAAGGTGAATTTCCATCGTAAAAATGAATTCCATTTAGACCCTGTGTTCCTGAAGGTTGTTCTATTACAATTCCACCTGCAGATCCATTAATATAAATTGAAGCGGTGCCAAATTTAGTTGTACCTGTATTACCAAACACAGTTTGAAATGTTCCACTAGTCCCATATTGATGCGTTATTATCTCTCTTGAAAACTGTGAGTGATCACCAATTGAAATTCCTTCACCAGTTAAGAGAAGTTTTTGATTTGAGTTTCCAGAAACAATCGGTGATGTTGGTGGAGTAAAAGGTGCTGTTGAGTACTTTTGTCCAGTTGTAACACAAAAATCTGTTAAATTACCTGAAAGAAGTTCCGAACCTGAATTGGAATATGATCCAATATTAAATGTGCCATTAAGGTTAGCATTATAATTTGCATCGGTAATTTGACCTTTTTGTACACCATTGATATAAAAAGTTACAGTCGTGCCACTTCGATAAAGACAAACGTGTATCCATTCTTCTATTGGAGGATAATAACCTGATGCTAATACTCCAACGGAGGCAGAATTTGAATAAAGTTTAAATTCTGCAGATGCTGATTGCCAATAAAGGTCAAATAAATCAGTACTACTTCCATGGTTAGCAGTAAATATTGTATGGTTACTATTCATATCATTAAAATATACCCAAGCTTCAATTGTAACATCACCTGTTCCAACATCTGCAAGAGTGCACTGTAAAAATCCATCTGATCTTTCTGGAAAGAATAATGAAGATCCATGAACACTCTTATCATATGCTATCCTATCATATGGAGAAAATGCTGCAACTTCAGGTGGGTTATCTGCGTCATTATATCCAATAGCATGACCTTCAAGATCATGTATGTAAGGCCCACTAAGAGCATGAAAAACTCTACCATTTACATCAGATAATGGTTCTGTTGGTGGAGTAAACGCACCAGTATAAACTGCAGTACCTTTTACCATTCTAAAATCTGCAATGTATGCATTATTTAAGTTCTGAGTTCCAGTAGACCTTCTTGCTCCAATTGCACCTAAAGCATTTGAACCACAACTAATACCTGTAACGTCCAGAGTTACATTTGCAACACCATTCCTATACAATGTTATAGTATTTCCATTTCTAACGACTGCATAGTGAATCCACTCATTGTAAGGAGGAGTTCCAGTTTCTGTTATGGTATTGCTGCTACCATTTGTGTATATAATTAGATTACCATTGTATGTTCCATCAGTTTGTATTGTGATATTAGGATTGGTTGCATAATTATTGTCAAGAATAGTTTGATATGAACTTTGGGGATTGCCCGCCCAATATTGCCACCATTCTATCGTAAAATTTCCAGTACCAAAAGCAAAATCGTTTGATGCAGGAATTGCAATCCATCTATTATTATCAAAAAAGTTAGAGTACAAACCACCACTGGATGTCGAATCATCTGCCCAATTTGCACCACTACGATAAGGACTGAAGGTTTGATTTTCTACAGTCCCTTGATTAGTAATAGTTAGATTGTTAGTCCCATTATCAATTATTCCATTATTACTTCCTGCTTTAAAAGCATTTAATAATAATAGTGTTGAGCTTGAACTATCTACAGCAGATGCAGCAAATGTTAAACTCAATGCAGATTGACCACTACCAAAATTGATTCCGTCAGATGCCTTGAATGTAAGTGTAGAACTTGTAGTGGTTGCAGAATCCTCACTAAATGGTGTAATTGTAAATACAGAAGAGTCCTGACTTATTGTACCAAGTCCACTAAAACTACCATCCGATTCGACACTGTATGTGATATTACCGACTGGGCC
>Ga0213858_10000405_pt1 | contig 20809 bp, 16 predicted proteins | sample PICome_FD_160122 | JGI IMG/M metagenome (GOLD analysis project Ga0213858, IMG submission 160122) | Coastal seawater microbial communities near Pivers Island, North Carolina, United States - PICO245 | ecosystem: Environmental > Aquatic > Marine > Coastal | place: USA: North Carolina | collected... | reverse complement strand
GACGAAACCGCAAACATTCCATCAGCCGCTCTAGAGGGTTAACAGATGGCCGCGTATAACTTTCCCAACTCACCTTCTGACGGCGATACGGTAACCTCGAACGGGATTACCTACACCTACAGCAGCTCGAAGACGCGCTGGGATGGTGCAGCACCATCAGGCTCAAGCACCACGGTATATGCAACGATTGACGATTTGCCCCTATCCGGTGCATCAACCGGCGACCAAGCGTATGTCTCAGGCAACAATCGCCTGTACATCTGGAACGGCACCGGCTGGTACAACATTGCGCTGATCAACACGACTCCCAGCATTAGCGGCGCTAACGCCTCATATGCTTTAGCAGTTGATGGCACTGCCACGACAGTCACTATCACGGCGACCGATCCAGAAGGCATCCCGATTACTTACAGCATCGCGTCGGATACGTCTGGCAACGTGGCGACTGTCACGCAGGGCACGGGCGCAAACACCAACGTATTTACCATTACTCCATCAACCAACACCGCGAACGCGGGTACGTTTAGCCTTACGTTTAGGGCGAGTGATGGGGTAAACATCGCAACGGCGGTGAGTAGCTTTACTCTGCAATTTTCAATATCTAACAGCAACTACACCACGGCGCTTATTACGTCAGTCGGCGCTAACAACGCAGTTAACAATTCGTTTACTGACTCCTCCACAAACAGCCACACGATTACCGCCAACGGCAACGCAACGCAGAGCACGTTTAGTCCTTACCGGCATGGCGGGTATTCGACTTATTTTGATGGTAGTGGTGATTATCTCACTGTGCCTGATGACACGTCTTTGGATTTTGGCACTGGTGATTTCACGGTGGAGTGCTGGATAAATCTACCCGAAAGGTCATCAGGCAACCCTATAATTTTCGGCTCTAGTTGGTATATACAGCTTAAAACCGGCGATACCAAGATTTCTTTTTGGGGCGGCGGCGGGACAGAGCAAGTTTACACCGGCACTGCACTAGAGCTTAATCGCTGGTATCACATAGCAGTGGTGAGAGACAGCGGACAGATAACTATGTATCTGGACGGCTCCTCAATTCTTTCATCTGCGTATACAACAAGCGTCAACACGGCAACCAATGTAAGTATTGGTCGCTCTACTTCTACCGCGTTTTATTTCAAAGGCTACATCCGTGACGTGAGAGTCGTTAAAGGGTCTGCGATTGTTCCTAGCAGCGGCGGGCCAAGCGAACCCCTGACGGCAGTTACCAACACCAGCCTGCTTACCTGCCATTTACCCTACATAGCAGACGGCTCAACTAACAGTCACTCTATTACTGTAAACGGCAACACCAAGACAGAGCCATTGTCACCATACGACTACCGAACATATTCAGCTAGCAGTAACGGCGGCTCAATGTATTTTGATGGGACTGGGGATTATCTGTCCATGTCCCATGATTCGAGCCTAAAGCCATCTACTTCTGGAGCATTTTCTATAGAATTTTGGTACTACGCTGAAACTAACGGCACAACCCGTCAGCTAGCAGGTGACTTCAAAATTATTTCTTATCCATCAAATTGTAATGGATTTGATATCTTGGAAAATAATGACAATTCAGTTCGTTTACGCTGGGGAAATCCAACATATCAAAATATAGGCGCGGGGGCTTCTGAAACATTAAAAGCTGGTCAGTGGCATCATATAGCTGTTTGTCGAGATGCAGAAGCTACGCCAACTATATCTTTGTTTGTTAACGGGGTAAGGACAGGAACAACGACATCAAACACAGGGATTACTGACTCAACGCTTTCTAATTTTTATCTTGGCTGGGCAGGTTCTCAATCAGGAACAACAATACCCCCTGCGCTTGGAAATATTTGTGATGTCAGAATGTTAAAAGGCTCAACTGCTTACGATCCGACTCAAACTACTTTGACGGTTCCGGCAGCGCCACTAACAGCAATCACAAATACATCTCTGCTTCTTAACGGAACAGACGCCGGAATCATTGACAAGTCTCAGTCCGTCAAAACAATCACCTTAAACGGTGACGTGAAGTCGTCTACAACTCAGAGCAAGTACCTAACATCGTCAATGTATTTTGATGGGACAGGTGATGCCATCGCTAGCTCGGATAGGGCAGAGCTTGGAACAGGAGATTTTACTTTAGAGGCTTGGATATACCCAACAACTCTAAATGCTAACGACGCAATTATAGCAGAGCATTGGGGAGGCACTACCGCTGGATTTATTTTAAGGGCACACACGAGCAATTATTTAAGTTTGTTTGACGGCACTACAAATCGGGCAAGCAGTACGGCAATTGTCACTAATCAATGGCAACACGTTGCGGCCAGTCGAGAAAGCGGAACTTTAAAGTTGTTTATTAACGGAACGCAAGTTTTGAGCGTTGCTACTTCTAGTAGTTTAACTGGCCCCGCATCAGGAGAATCTGTAACTGTGGGGGCGATAACTAATAGCAGTGGGTTTGCTAATTACTTTACTGGTTATATATCAGATGTCCGCATCACCAAAGGTCTAGCGCGTTACACCGCCGTAGACGAAACCGCCAACATTCCATCAGCCGCGTTGCAGGGGTAAGAAATGTTACAAGCATTGATTGGCCCAGTAGCAGGACTAGCCAAGACATGGATCAACAATCGCCATGAACAGTCTCAGGCTAAGCATCAGGCCAAGCTGCAGGTTATACAGAATGACGCTGACTGGGAATCTAAAATGGCAGACGCGTCTGCTAATAGCTGGAAAGACGAGTGGTTTGCTCTTTTGTTATCGGCTCCTATCGTTGCTGTCATGTATGGCGTTGGTTTTGGTGATGTCGCTGTTATGAGCAGGGTGCATGATGCTTTTGATGCCCTGGGTAATTTGCCGGAGTGGTATCAATACCTTCTATTCGTCGCGGTCACCAGTTCTTTTGGGATTCGGGGCGCAGACAAGTTAATGAAGATGAGGAAGCCATGACGCCTGAAACGCTAGATCGATGGCGCATCATTCCTCGGCTTTTGATGTTGGCAATGCTTGTCATGACGTATCGCGTTGTTGAGTGGTTTATGGACTTAGCCAATCCATCGCTGGAGCAAGCTGGCTTGGTGTCGGTCATGACTGGGGCACTGACCGGAGCCTTCGGATTATTTTTGGGCGGCGGAAAAAAAGAGTAATGGCAGAGATCACAGTACAAGATTGCCGTGGGATGTCTGAGAAGATAGACCCAAAGAAGTTGCCTGAAGGAATGGCGCAGGAGGCATATAACATCGAGTTTGGCCACGGCCACATCAAGCCGTTCAAGCAGCCCGCTTCTGCAACTGTTACCGCAAACCTCAACTCTATTAGCGGCACAACCGAGCGCATATACCTCACTCAGGGCGGCAAGTGGCTGGCCTTTGATGACTTTGTCTCGGTTATGGACAGCCCTGTGCCTGATGATTCTTTTGAAAGGGTATATACAACTGGCGAGGTCGCATCCGGCGTTGATCTTCCGCCGAGAGTCAGAGACGGCCAGTCTGACTCAAACCTATCTACGCCCTATCAGCTCGGGGTGCCGAGGCCTGCTAACCCGCCCTCGGTATCTCTCAGCCCTGCGACGTCTGCCAACGTAGATTCAGAGACGCCTGTCTCCAGAGCCTACGCCGCAACTTACGTCACTAACTTTGGTGAAGAAGGCCCGCCATCTACCGTGGTTGCTGGCAACATTATTGATGTCTACTCAGACCAGACTGTTAGCGTCACCGTGGGCAGCGCACCGTCAGGGCGAAACATCCAAACGATCAGGGTGTATAGAACTGACGAGGATGGCGTCTTCCGACAGCTCACCGACATCTCTTATGCCGGCTCTACATTCACCGACTCGACGTCAGACTCTGGGCTGGGCGAGGAGGTGCCAAGCACTGATTGGGACGAGCCTCCTGCCGACCTGAAGGGAATCATGCATGCTGGCAACGGCATAATTGTCGGCTTTGCTGGAAAGACTCTGTACTTTACCGAACGCTATTTGCCCCACGCTTGGGTAGAAAAGTACGAGCTGACCACGAACTACAATATCGTCGCTTTGGCAAACCTCCCTGACGGCATTCTGGTTTTGACAGAAGGCAAGCCCTCTATCGCCACGGGTAACGACCCCGCCGGCATGACGCTCGCCGAGCTGGATTTCCCTCAAAGTTGTATTTCCGCGAGAGGCGTTGCTGAGATGGGCGATTCCGTCATATATCCGTCCCCTGACGGGATGATAGAGCTAAGCTCCTCCGGAGGTAGAAACCTAACGGAGATGGTTTTTAGCAGAGATCAGTGGTCTGAGTATGCTTTTACGGCGGATGACGAGCTGCAGGGATTTTTTTGGGAAGGTCAGTATCTTGGTTTTGCAAAAACTAGCACGACGTTAAATGGATATGTCCGCTCGGTCGGATTCATCATAGACCCCAGAGGCGAATCTTCTAAGTTTTCGTGGCTGGAAGCTTATTATAGCGACGGTGTTAATGAGGGCAGGGATTGGGGCAGAATCGGAGCTGGGTTTAGTGACCTAAAAAGCGACACGCTTTATCTCGTATCCAACACATCTTCTACCGACGTCATAAAGTGGGCTGACGGAACGGAGCTGATGGAGGCGCACCTAAAGTCCTCAGTCTTTTATTCCCCTAGACCAGTCAATTTTGGTGCTGTAAGAATTAATTCGGAAAGCCTTGGCGGCGTTGCTGGTGCCGTCACTCTTTATGGCATGGGGCGCTCTGGATGGGAGACTATTCGCTACACCAGCTTTGACACCACAGACAACACTCTTGGGATGGGACACGAGTCTGACTCAGAGCAGATTGATCGTATGCCTTCTGGCGCTAAGCACAACGAAGTGTACTTTGATATGAGGGTAGACAGGGCGGATGCTGATACCAGAAGCGGCATCTCCATGATCAAGTACGTGGAGTCTATGGCTGAGCTATGAAGCTAAAGTCTCTAATACGGAAGTCTTTGGCGAAAGTCCCTACCGACATATCTGGTCAGGAGCGGCGTTTTGCTGAGTCGGTATCAGAAAATTTGGACGTGCTTACTGGCCGTCGCGGGAACTTGATAGACAGGGCGGTCACGTTCAGAGACTTGCTCGACACCGGCATCCTTAAAAGGGCATCTGGTCTTGTCACTGACGGCGGGACGATAGATCTGGTTCCGGCTACCGACCCCGACCCTGACGGCGGTGTAGTGGATCAGCCAACACAGCCAACAAACCTCACGGCTACTGGAGGATTTGGAAGGATCCACCTGACGTGGACTTTGCCGCCATACAGAGGGCATTCCAGAATTCAGATTTTCCGGCACACCTCCGACAACTTATCGGCGGCGCAGGCGGCTGGTGTATACCAAGAGTATTTTGGGGACGCTCACTTCTGGTTCGACATTGGCCTGCCCAGCGGTACGACTTACTACTACTGGGTAAGGTCTGTTAATAGGCTTGGCGCAACCTCTGCCTTTAACAGCTCAACAGGAACGTCGGCGACCACTGCGATTGACTACCTGTATGTGTCAGGCTTGATCGATGACATTCTGGATGATGATGTAAACAACCTTGGTCTGAATACCGCGATTGATAACGCGGGCGGAGACCTTACTCAGATACAGCAAGACATCTCCGACATTGAAAGTGACATTACAGATATCCAAAGCGATATTTCTGATCTGAACTCAATCAACGCTTGGAGTTCATCCGTCACTTACGCTGAAAACGACATGGTTACCTACAGCGGCAAGATCTGGAAGGCGTCTCAGGCTTCAACCAACCAAACTCCAGCGACAGGAAGTTCTTACTGGACAGAGATAGGTAATTACTCAAATCTGGTTGACTTTGTGTCGGCTACGCAAGATCAGAACGTCTCAACGCTTTCTGAGCTAAACACTAATTACTACACGATTAGCGGCGTAAATGGCGCTATTTCTGCTGCGACGACAAACCTAGCTTCTCAGTCATACGTGCAGACCGAACTGGGCGACTACACTACGACCGCGAGTCTGCAACAAAATTACTACACCAAAACAGGGGCTGACTCAGCGATTGCTGCGGCGACCACAAACTTAGCATCCCAGTCATATGTTCAAACCGAACTGGGGGATTACACCACCACAGCCAGCCTGCAACAAAATTACTACACCAAAACTGGTGCCGACTCGGCGATTGCCTCCGCAACATCAGGCCTTGCAAGCCAGACATACGTACAAACAGAGCTTGGCGACTACACCACTACCGCAAACTTAAATTTAAATTATTACACCAAAACTGGTGCAGACTCGGCGATAGCGTCAGCGACTTCAGGGCTTGCCAGCACCACCTACGTTACCAATGCGCTTGGAAGCTACACCACCACGGCGGATCTAAACACGTACTACTACACGAAGACCGCCGCTGATAGCGCAATCTCTAGCGGGATCACCAATTACACCACCACAGTCGGAAACGAGACCTTAACGCTTCAACAGCATCACTCATCTATCAACGGAATAGAGGGAAAGTACGCTATCAAGATAGATGACAACGGCAGTGTCGCTGGTTTTGGTCTGATATCAACGGCAAACGACGGGGTGCCATCATCTGGAACTGGCTCTGCTTTTATTGTCGCGGCAGACAGATTTGCTATCACGTCTGATGCTGATGCGACTGCGACGGAAAACTCAAACGTCGGGGACAACTACCCGTTCAAGGTCTTCACAACACCGCACAACGTAACAGATGCAGACGGCAATCAAGCGTATGACGACAACGGCAATGCGATTACGGTTCCCGCAGGCGTTTACATAAAAGATGCGTTTATCCATAACGGGCAAATCACTAGCGCAGCAATAGAGCACGGAACGATTACCGATGCCAATATTGGCAGTCTAGACGCAGGAAAGATTCGTTCTGGCCAGATCCAAATAGACAACCAAAATAACTTTGCAATCTTTCAGGGTAAGACCCAAGTTATCAGCGGAGAAACAGTCGGTAACTACAACTCTAATGCGTCTGGCTTTTTCCTCGGCAATGTAAACGGATACGCTGCGTTTAATCTTGGAGACGGAACCAAGTACATAAAATTCAATGGCGACACAGGCGTATTCGAGGCGACTGGCGCGATCATTAAAGACGCGACGATTGGCAACGCGAAGATAGAGGACGCAACGATTACTAGCGCCAAGATTGCGACCGCAAACATAACTACCTTGCTGATCGACGGTAACGCGGTAACTATTCCAGAGGGGGCTTCAGGCGGGACGGTATCTTTACAAAGCGTAAGCTCGGCAGATCTATTAAGCAAAACGATATCTTACTCAGCGACAGCAACAGACGGCGATGGCAACACCATTAGCACTGTCCCAACTAAGGTCATCGTTAATGGTCATGCGGCCCTAAACATTACTGCAACCCAGAACGGCACGTTCACGCTGACTGTTTATGCCGGAGGCACCTCTATTGGCACTGCCGAGGCCACCGTATCCGGAAGAAAAACAATTATGGTTACAGCCATCGACACCCCTCCCTCTGGGTCTACAAGTAGAACCTATACGCTTTCTATATCTAGAAGCGGGAATAACTCCGGAGGCCCAAGTGTACTAAGCAGCGGCATGACAATACTGGGGTCAAAACGATGAACGCCGTTCTATATAACAGTGATGGATCTATCTATTCAGTTCTGTTTGGCGGAGCAGAAGAAGAGCTTCGGCAGGACGCTGGCCGGATGGGCAAGCCCTGCGTTGTCACTGAGGAGCTTGTAGGCGTGGACACACACTACGTCAGCGGCGGATCAGTTTTGCCAATTCCAGAAAAGCCCGCAAACGCAAACGCTTTCAATTATCAGAGTGGTACTTGGTCTTTTGATATATCTGACGCAAGAATTTCTAAGTGGGAAGAAATAAAAAACGAAAGAGAGTGGGCAGAGTTTGGCTCTTTTTCTTGGAACTCACACACGTTCCAGTGCGATGAGCGCAGCCAGTCTAGGATTATGAGCGCGGTACAAAGAGCGCAGTTGGACTCGACGCTAACAATGGTGTGGACTTTATCCGATAACTCCACGGTCACTTTGAATGCGACCGAGTTGAAGCAGGTGGGGCAGGCACTTTCGTCGCATATTGACGCCTGTCATGTAAAAGCCAGGGGCAAAAGATCAGAGATAAATGCTGCCACAACAGAAGCGGAGATTGATGCGATAACGTGGTAGCAAGGTGAAGTTTGGCCGCTATGAAGTTAAAATGACATAGCAGCACCCCGCCCGTGGGGCAGATCGGGAAATACCTAAATATATCAACGGATTGCGTGCGACCTCTAGTCGCAGGCTTTGCTGTGCGTGGAGGAAAAGTATGCCGATGGAGCCAGTGGACATTCGTGAAGTCTGGCCAACGGTGAGAGAGGGCTTGGTTTTAGTGAAGGAAACGACCGAGCCGCCATGGATTCCAGAGGATATTTACGCGGCGTGCGTTAGTCAGAAAGCATTCCTCTACATGGATCCTGACCGCACAGAAAAGGGTTTCGCTGTAGTTCAGTCTCAGTGGTGCCCTTTTGAGCGAATCAATAAATTTTTGCTTTGGGTTGTTTATGACCCGGAGTTTGGAACCGCTGACCACTATGTAGATCAGTGGGAAGAACTAGCAGTCAAGACGGGACACGACGCTGTTGAGTTTGTCACCCCGATAGACGCAATAGGTCGACTGACCAGAAAGCACGGGTATCGAAAGGTATCGAGTCTTTATAGGAAAGATCTCTAGGAGAAAGTTATGGGTGGTGGTGGCGGCGAAGTGCCAGACGAGACCCCAGCGTACAGGGCGCTAGCAGAGCAAACAGTCCAGTACTACAACCGATTTGTAAACGTATTTCAGCCCTTGGAAGACATGTACATCTCGGAGGTATTCCGAGCTGACGATTCAAGTCAGTACCGGAAGGCCATGGACTCAGCGACATCGGCTGTGCAAAGCGAGTTCGAGCCAAGGCTTCAGCAGCTCGGACAGAAAACGCTGGCTCGCGGAGGCGTGACGCCGGGTTCAGGTGCGTTTTCTGGCGCGCTAGAAAACCCTTATATCCAGCTAGGCACCGCTCGGGGTTTGGTCGCTGCAGACGCCGGAATAAACAACACCGATCGGTATCTGGGCGGTGTTAGCGAAGTGATCAAGAGGGGCCAAGGCCAAGCTTCCCAGGCGATACAAGGCCAAATCGGGTTAGCCAAAACAGCTGAGGACAAGGCCAGATCTCAAGCCATGACAGCGTTCGCTGATAACCAGCAGAAACAACAGATGCTGGGGACTGGGCTGGGAGTGGGCGCCGGTTATGGCTTCAACTACTTCTCTAACAACGACGGGACGCCGACCTGATGGACTTCAATACTTTAATCGGCATGTTGGGCCCTGATGCGCGAGACGCGGTGTCACAGTTCTATTTTGGAGACGACGGGGTTCCGACCTACGGCGACAATGCGCCTGCCCCAACGCCACTAACTGGCACAGAAGATGCGGGTATTGCAGGGATCTTCGGCGGCAGAGGCGAGTCTTACGATTACACGAACAACTATCAGAACCTCAACCCAAATGCGTACCTCGACGACGACAAAGAGGGCGCTTCTCGCTTATTCGCCGACATCATTCGCGCCCAGACCCAAGACTATTTAAGGCGATTCGCGCCAATTGAAGACTACTTAGCGAGCACGATTACTCGCACCGGCACCACGTTCCTCGAGGGTGACATGAACAGAACCCGGGAGGCTATTACCGGCGGCGCTCAGAGTGCGAGAGACCAATACACCCGGCAGTTTGAGCGCTACGGCGTAATGGGCAAGCAACTAGACAACACAAACGCTACGACCAGCGCGTTAGTTGGCGGCATGAACGACACCAGAGATAGAGATGTTGATCGCAAGATTGCGCTGCTCGGCGGCGGACTGGGATCCATCGCACAGAAAGCACGCGCTCAACAAGGAGGCGGATGATGACCCTTATCGCAGCTGGGGACAATCTTAGAAACAGGGCCTTGCAGGGCCTTGAGTACATGTCTCAAGAAGAGGCAGAGCGCGAGGCGTTGCGGCAGGCGATGGAGCAGCAAAAAAAGATGCAGCGCGCTCAGCTAGCCGGTCAGGTAGGGGGACTTGCTGGTGGTTATGTTCTAAATAAATACGGTGACCGAATTGGTGACAGTATTGGCGGCTTGTTTGCACCCCCTCCGCAAGTTGGCGCCGGCATGATCCAAGGCGGAGGATCCGCAGCGGCATCTGCTGCAAATCCTTTGAGCACTCAGGTGATTGGAAATAAAGCCGGGAGTGATGCCGTGATGGCTGGTGGAAGGCTTTTCATTGACGCATCACCAGTGGCTGAACAGGGAGTTACTGCCGCCCTGAACAAAGCTTCGGCAGGTGGTATTGCGAAGGCTGGAGCGATTGCTAGTCCCGTAGGAACCACTGGCACCGTTGCGGCTACAACATCAGGCGTAGCGGGGGCTGGCGCAGGGGCTGGCGCAGGGGCTGGCGCGGCAGCAGGGACAGCAGCCCCAGCAGCAGGCGCAACACCGGCACTGGCTTCCCTTGCGGGCCCTCTAGCGATCGGCCTCGGCGCCTTTTTCGTCCTCAACTCACTCTTCGACATTTTTTAGGAGACCGGCATGAGTCGCAGTTATTACGGATTATCTCGAGTCGGAGGTATTGCTGACGGCTTTGGAGTGGGCCTAACCGCTGCTCGAGGCTTCATTCAAGACAAGCGAGATGCGGAATATCAGCAAGCCAAACTTGATGCGGACGCAGAAGCAGCTCGACTGACTGCTGATTTCAGATCAAAGCAGCTGGACAACGAGGCTGAAAAACTTCGCCTGATAGAAGAAGGCAATAAAGCGGCAGCAGACAGGGACGCTAAGGAAGCTGAGCTGGAGGCAGAGTATCGAACAGCCAAAGCTAAAGCCGAAGCTGGCCTGAGGGCAGTTCAATTATCAGCAGCAGAAAAAGCAGAAGCCGTCGCTCAAGGGCAGCTGGACGCTCAAACGAGAGAGCAAAAAAACACAGCAGCTCTCGAGTCGATAGCTCAGCTTGATCTGCTCATTAAGCGCGCCCAGCAAACCGGAACTCAACCTGATCTAGAGATGATCAATACGCTGATAGGCAACACCTCTGACACTAAATTTGATCTCTCCACGATCTTGGGAGCCGATTACCAGAACGACATTGCGAATCTCACCTCTGTCATAAGGGAGCAGCTGAGTAGCGGACAGATGCTCGACACATCAGATCCCAGGATCCTTGCCGGGGCTGACGCTTTGGTCAACGCAAATGGCGGAACCATGATTGGTCGTACCGTCGATAGCACGTTTGTAAACGCGCCCGAAGAGTATCAGGACGGAAACTATCGCGTCGTTTCTAGAGAGGCTACTGGCATAGACATTAAAGAGGGTGCTGATGGCCTGATGTTTTCTTCAGACGTCCTCGTCACGCTGGAGCGCAAAGACGCGCCGGGTCAGTTTTATCACTACATAGCGCCGATGACGGACGGAAGAGTCGCCGGATCAACACAGCGTGCTCAGGTTCCCATCAATCAGATCATAGATGGCATGGGTGGCACCGCGATTCTTATCGACACTCTCAACAGAGATATGGCGCCCGTTGTTCGTGCAGCAAAAATCGATCAGATGGGCGGCGATAGTGCGTTCCGTTCAGCAGTAAATGGCGAAATAGAGAGCATGGTTGCCGTGATGGAGGCCTCCCCCAGCTCTCGCACTTACATGGGCAGCAAAACCAACGAAGAGCTTTTGCAGTCCCCAGATGACATTCGACGCATCGCTGAGGACAGAGCCCTCGGTCTTGGCAGGAAGACAGAAAGGTTCGGCGACCAAGCAAAGCAAACCCTGCTCCAAGCGAAGTTCATCATAGATAAGCCTCTTCAAGCGTTCAAGGTAGAGGGCCCTGACGGCAAGCTAAGTGCCACGATGGAGCTTTCTGACAACGAGGTTTTTGAACTGGCTTCGACGCTAGAGGACGGGAAAGTTACCGCTAGGACAAAAGAAATGCTTCGGGATATCGCGAAGACAAAAGGTGCGTTCGACACGAATCGTCGTCTGTTTGGGCAGGGCGTATCTGTGGCCACAAATTAATGGGTGCTTGATTAATGCCATTAGCCAGCTACCGACCCGGTGATAGCCGCGGATTCGCCCAGAAAGAAGAGGAGAAAGACGAGGATCTTCTTCAGTTTGGGGAGGGCCTTTCTGCCGGCGTTGATACAACCATTGGCACGCTTGCTGGTGCCCGGGCTTTATTCAATACGCTTACTGGTGACGAAGAAGAGGCGATCGAGTACATGGGCTACGCCCGTGATCGCTTCCAGCAGGCCGCTGAATCAGGCGGAACGGTTACACAGCTCGAGGATATTGATGGGCTGGGTGATGTTGTTCGCTGGGCCTCTTACTCAGCTGGAACAATACTCCCCTCCATAGCAACCAGCATTGTTGGCGGCGGTGTTGGCGGTGCAGCCGCGCAATTTGTGGCTAAAAGGCGAATTAAAGATGAGGTCAGAAAAGAAGTCATCGATTCGTTTGAGGGCAAGGTAAAGGAAAGCGTCAAAAATCGGCGTATTCGCGAAGTCCTCGATGCCAGAACGCAGACTGCTCGCAGGGGTGGCCAAATTACTGGCGCCATGGCGGCTTCAACTGCACAAAATACTGGCGCTACGTTCGTCGATATCTACGAAGAAACTGGCATCGAGGCGCCTGATGTAGCGCTTGCTGCTGGTGTGGTTTCTGGAGCACTAGACTCTCTTGTTCCCCTTGCGGTGCTGAAGAGGGTAATGCCCGGCAGCACGTTCGCAAAATTTAAAGATGAGCTCGCAGACAAAGTCGTTCAAAACGGCGGCGTAACAAGGCGCATCCTCCAAGAAGGATTAAAGAATGGCAGTGGCGAGGGTCTGACAGAAGCCGCTCAAGAGCTCATACAGGCCACCGCAGTGGGCATGATGAGGAACGATCCTCAAGGCGGGTTTGCAGAATATTTTGACGAGCTGATGAATCCTACTACCGAGGATTTAGGCAGTCGCCTGATGAATGCTGCCGCTGTCGGCTTCCTTGGCGGTGGTGTTACGGGTGGCGCTTCGGGGTTCTTTAAAGGCGAGCCCACGAAAACCGAGGATCCGAAGGCGCCCCCGGTTGATCGCCCCGATGAGACCGCAGAAACAGATGCTGAGGCTGATGATACTGAGGCCCCCACTCTCGACAGCCTGACTGGGGCAGCGGCAAGAATGGCTCAGCAGTCGGCCAGAGCCGGCGCCAGAGAAGAGCTGGATGCGCAGGGCCGCAGAAAAATTGAAGGGCGGGAAGAAAGGAATGAGCAGCGCTTACAAGTCACCCTCAGAAATGTAGGTGAGGGCAGACGGGTAGCTGCTGAACGTATTCCGCAAAGCCTGCTTGAAACTGGCAATGTGACTCCTGAAGAAAATGCCGCAGCTGCTCAGGAATACGAAGAGAACAAGCCCCAGGTCATAGAGCCACAGGTAGAAGTAAAGCCTCTCAATGTGAACTATGACCCAGAGACTGATGAGTTCACGTCTCGAGGCAAAAGATTTAAGTATCTCAGCACGCTGTCTGACGATCAGGGCCGGCCCGAAAAAATTGTTGCCCGGGATCTACAGAACGGAAAGGAAAAAACATTCCGCAGCCAACGATTGCTTCAGTCTCTTACTCAGGCCAGAGAAGGCAGGGTAGATCAGCCCAGTGACGCAGCGGCCAAGTTTGCTGATGTGCTTCAGTTCGATGCCATGCCGGCTGCTGTCCAGCAGGCTGTCCTCGATGACGCTGATGCGGTCGTTTCTGATGACGATACGGTTGATCTTGCCACGATGGTGCAGGCTGCTCAGAAAGCCGGTCTGTCTCAGGATCTGATTGACCGCACAAGGGCCATCGCAGAGCGTCAGCAAACCAGAACTTTAGACTCGGAACAGCGATTCACCGAAAAGGATGAATGGCGTGAGTATCAAGGCCCAATAGCCCCTCGCTCAATTCCTCTCGAGCAGCGTCAGGCAGAGGCTGGTCAAGACGCGGCGGACAAAGTAAGAGGATCTATAGGCTCCCGGGGTTTCAGTGTCCAACTCGGCTCCCCTCTGACGCTACGAGGCATAAAGCAGTTTGATCCAGACGACGTTGTCGATGCTGAGATCGAATATGCCATCTATGATTTGCTCGACGCTGGCTTGCCCACTCAGGTTTTCGATTACTTGAAGAGGCTGGCATTTCACGATGAAGACGGTGACCTAGTTAGAGTTTCCGGCTTGGCCACCAGCCAGGGCATCTCGCTTTCTAGCACCATATTGGATCAGGTAAAAAAGGGCACCGCTGGCAGACAGCTGCGTTGGTCTTTGTCTCATGAGATGTGGCACATCCTAGACAAAAACCTAAACATAGCAGCCAGCTTGGCGCCGTTTAAGGCAACTGTTTCATTTGAAAGCCAGACCATAGATGCCGGTGATGTCGTCGCCGAGCTATATGAAAACTATCTGAACGAGACAGAGCTCGGAAAGGTCTTTATATATCCATTCCACTGGGTCAATGAAGCGGTGACTGCAGGCGAAGGTGATCCCGCAGCACTCGAGCAAATGATTCAAGAGGAAGTATTCGCGCAGCTGGGTGCGATTTATCTGAGCAACCCTGAGCTGGTACAATCATTAGCGCCAAGCGCATTCGAGGCAATGCAGGCAATCGCTGAGAACCCAGCGCTGCCGCAGCTTGTAGGAGCAAGAGATGCCGTTACTCAAGATACAAGAACCGAAGCTCAGCCCGACCCTGCAGGAGTACCGGGAGAAGTTCGGGCACCTGCCGTCGCCAGAAGCGATGAAGTTCCAGACGACGGAAGAGGTGGAGACGCTGGCGTCGGTGGCGTTGCGCAGGGAGAAGCCGGTGAAGGACTGGGCGGAGAGGCCGACACGCAAGACGGGGACGGTGACAGACCTTCTGTTCCAGAAGTAGAGCGACCCGCACCCACCCCACCATCTGAAGAAGAGTTCTCGCCTGACGAGCTAAGGCGCCTGCTCACAGGCGTTCAAGATGTAAACGAGTTTACTGTCGCTGATTTGCGGCGAGTCCTGTCTGGGCTTGAAGCCCTCTCTCCAACTCAAGAAGAGTTCACGGTCTCAGATCTTCAGCAGCTGTTGTCAGGAGTTCAGCAGCGTGACGAGTTTACGACTGATGATCTGCTTCAACTGCTTGGGGGTGACAGCCCAGAATCTCCAGCCATGATGCGGCGAAGGCCCGTGACCCCAATGGGGTTAGTGTCCGCTCGTGAAACTGCTGCGTCTCAGTCATACCCCAATCAGCGCCCATTCCGATTAGACCTGCAGAAGACGTCATTAGATTATCAAACGGAGATTGGCGTAGATCTTCGTGAAGATACGGAAGAGGCCAACAAGATCCTGAGCGATCTCGTTGTAAATGACGCGATCGAAGCGCTCAAGGATAACGCAAACGCCATCGGTTGGTATGACCGCACAACCAAGGAGGCGATGCGCATCTTGTCCGCAATCCACCCTGAGATTGTGACGGATGACAATGCGAAGTTTGCTTTCCTGTATAGCTTGGCCAACACATCTAACGGCCTGAAGGTAGATAGAAACTTCAAGCTTGCAGAGCAGGCTTACAGGTACTTCAAGGACAACAATAAGTTCCCCACAAACATAGGGGAAGGCAACGCCTCATCCGCTATCAACGACAAGTTCAAGATGTTCAATGAGCAGATTAAAGCAGTGGGCATCGATTCGTTTAGAGAGCTGTTCGATAACAAGTTTACAGTTCGCGATCTCAAGCAGGCAGGTTACACGTTGACCGGTGAGTATCAGGATGCAGTGGTGTATGGCGCTGCGGTTCTGGGCCCGAAGATCGGTAACGGCTTCTACTCAAATATGAACGGGCGCTTCGACCAGCTTACGGTAGACCGATGGGTTCGCAGAACATATGGGCGCTGGACGGGAACACTGGTTGACGAGCGTCCCGACATGGTCGCCAAGAAAACCAAGGCGATGCGCGAGATCATTATCAAGATGTCTGCTGCCGAAAAGGCCAACTTCAAGGAGGTTGGTGTAACAATAAAAAGCAGATCTAACTCCGACATCGAGGAGACTGCGCAAAAGATATTAAAGGCGTCAATGAAACCCGCGAACCGGACTGTTATGAACAGGACGGATCTCGGAGGTGACCTCCGCAAGGCCGGTAACGGATTAGCTAAGTATCTAGATGGGCAGATTGATTCTCCGAGCGACGCGGAGCGAGATAGAATTCGCCGGGTATTCAACTCTGGCTTGGCTGAGCTCAAAGAAGAATACCCTGACCTTACAATGGCAGACCTTCAGGCTCTACTTTGGTATCCTGAAAAACTGCTGTACGACGGAGCGCGCAGCCAAGAGGAATTTGACAATGGTTATGAAGACGCCGAAGCGCCAGACTATGCCAATGCGGCAAGAAAGCTCGCAACAGAGCTCGGCATCGAAGTTGGAGACGGCGATAGACGAGACGCAGGAGGATCACGATCTGGACGTGTCTCTGAAACCGCAGCCGATTCTCAACAAGATACAGATCAAGAAGCTTCTCAAGAAGGCGGTCTAGAGCGCCCCTCATTCCAACGCAGACTATCAGGACAGACTAAGTCATACGACGACGCTGTCGCTGATGGCACCCGCCTTAATGGCGAGCCTAACACCAACGAACTGAATCTCGACGACGAGACGCGAATAGAGCTGCAGCTCAAGAAGTGGCAGGACAAGTACCTGCCCGTAAAAAAGTTACAGCAGCAATCCAAACAAATCCTGGGGGTAGATGAACTACCAGAGCGGCTGGATGTTCACGCCGCCGAAACTCTAAGTCACGGCAAAATAAAAAATGACTATGACGGTCTCGAGGATAACTACGTCAAGCCTATTGGCGACATCCTCCGAGAGAACGACATCGACATGGACGATGCCGCGCTTTATCTGATTGCCAAGCACGCGAAAGAGCGCAACGAATACATCGCCTCAAAAAATGAATCGCTACCTGACGGTGGCTCTGGCCTGACCACAGCAGCTGCTGCTGAAATCCTTGAAAACGCAGAAAGCAAAGATGCACTCGAAGAGGTCGCCCAGCTTGTCTACGACATGCTCGAGGAGAACCGGCAGCGCATGTCGGATGCTGGCCTGCTGTCTGAGGACACCGTCGATGGATACCGGGAGCAGTATCAGTTCTACGTTCCGCTGAAGGGATTCGCGGCAATCACAGTGGTGGACGAGGATGGAGTTGAGCAAACCGTAAGAGAGCGATCTCCTGTATCGAGCGGCTCGACCGGGCGTGGCTTTAGCATCACCGGCAAGGAAGTTTTCAAGGCCCTTGGCCGAGAAAGCATGTCAGACAACCCGCTGCTGTATGCGCTTAGAGACACGGAAGAAAAGATTGTCCGGGCCAGAAAGAATGAGGTGAGCCAGCGGTTCTTGGAGCTGGCGGATAGGCTTGTCGCCCAAGGCACAAATGCGTTCAAGGTCTTCCGCCCCGGCGACGAATACCCAATGAAGCGCGTGGAAAAAAATGGGCAGGTCGTTCAGGAGCGCATGAGCACCACAGACATGCGTAACGACACGATCGAAGGCACCAAAGATCCTAAGTACATGTCGGTCAAGGTAGACGGGGAAGAGGTATTCATAGAGATCAAGAGCCCCGCACTCAATCGCGCCATGCAGAACCTCGGTGCTCAGCAGTATGAGGCCACGTTCGAGGTGCTTAACAAGAGTACCACTGCGTTCCTGCAGAAGTTCCAGAACTTCCGGCGGAATATGCTGATCAACTACAACCCGAGCTGGTTCCTTATCAACCCGGTTAGAGATATCCAGACGGGAATCATGTTCAGCCTTGCTGAAGAAAGCAAAGAGGGGGGTCTGGTATACGGGGAAAACCTCACCGCGGACATTCTTAAAAACTATTTCCCGGCAGCGTTCGCATATCGCGCAAATCTAAGAGGCAAAAAAGGATCAGAGTACGACGGATACTTTGAGGAATATCAGGCCTCTGGCGCTCCGACTGGGCAAACGCTGACCAGAGAGATCGAAGAGCAGCAGCAGCGACTGGAAAACATAATCAGAGAAGGCTCTATCAAGTCACGAGCTCGCGCCATGGCGGATTGGATCGAGGACGCCAACACGGCAGCTGAGAATGCTGTGCGCTTCGCCGCATACATCGCTGCGCGTGAAAAGGGAGTAACCGTACAGAAGGCAGCATTGCTTGCCAAAAACATGACGGTCAACTTCAACCGAAAGGGCGAGGCGTCATCAGCTGCAAACCTTTTCTATCTGTTCTTCAACGCTGCAGTTCAGGGCACCGATCAGATAGTAAAAGCCATGAGCGGTCGCAGCCCGACAGGAGGCTTGACCAAAGCTCAGATGGCCGGCATCGCTATCGCAACGTCAGCCTATGCCATCACCAAGCACAACATCGAAGCAGCCGAAGAAGATGACGACGGTGAGAGTCTCTACAACGATCTGTCTCCATACGACAAGTTGATGAGCTGGAATTACGTCAGGGCAGACGGCAAAACATTCTTTCAGATGCCGCTCCCATACGGGTACGGGCTCATCCATACAATCGGCAGACTCGCTGCCGAATATGAGCATGATGCTGTCGATGGTGGCGAGGTAGCTGCAGAGCTCACCGCAGCGTTCGTGCATCACATGTTGCCACCGCCTTTAGGCTTCCTGGGGGCCCTTGGAACTGCTGACGACGCGACAGAGATTGCCAAGAGAGGATTCAACGATCTGGTTCCAGATATTTTTGAGTTCCCGGCAACCGTCGCGACGAACATGAATCACTTCGGGGCCCCTATCTACATAGAGGACAACCCGCTCCTGCCTCCCGCTCCAGATTCGAGCAAGGCCAAGCGGAGCACTGAAGAGGGTTACCGCGTCATCGCCGAAGCCATAAATAAAGCAACTGGCGGGTCGCTGTACAGGACAGGCAATTGGGATCCGTCGCCTGACGTGTTGAAGTACGCGGTCGATTTCTTCGGTGGCGGTCTGGGGCGATTCATCACTCGCGGCGTTGATACCGCGATGATCAATAACAATGATGTTGACGAGGACGACCGCCCACTGGGTGAGTGGCCTATCTTCAGATACTTGTACGGCGAGCCATCTACCTTCAACGACAAGCTCGAGTACTACGACAACATCAGAGACTCGCAAGAGGTCTTCAAAGAGAACGAAGGCACCACCGACCCGGAAGAAAGGGAGCGATTCCTGCAGCGCTTTGGTTCAGTAGCGCAGCTCGAGCCCCTGTACAAAGAAACCCAGAAGCAGCTTCGCGCCCTTCGTAAGAAGAAAAAACAAATCGAGAAGACACAAAGCGATCCATCTCTGGCGTACACGCAGATCCAAAAGCTCGAGGCTGAGATGGAGAAGCTGTATGACCAGTACAACAAGCGTTACCGCGAAGCGACGAGGTAACTGTGGATCCCGCGTCTCTCGCCCTACTTGCCGGCAGCGCCTTCAAGGGCATACAGGCCGTGGTGCAGGCTGGCGGGGAGATAGAGCACGTCACCAAAAAGCTGGGCCAGTGGTTCACGATTGCCAGCGACTTCCAAGACAAGATGAAGGAGATAGAAAACCCTCCTTTGTTCAAGAAAGTCTTCGATGGTGGAAGTGTCGAGCAGGCTGCGCTGGACATCGTGGTAAGTCAGAAGAAGTTCGCCGAGCAAGAGAAGCAGATCCGCGAACTAATTACCTGGGCATATGGGCCAGAGACTTACCGCGAAATGATGCAGCTGAGAAAGGACATCAAGGCGCGGCGCGAAGCCATGATTTACAAGCAGCGCAAGCGGCAGCAAAAGATGCTCGATATTGCTTTCATCATTGTTGGCCTCGGCATCGCGGGCGGAATTATTTATTCCACATTCCTATTTATTCAGGCAGCTCGTGGATGAATGACCGAGCTGGCGCCAATCCAACCGCTGTCTCACGTCCCAATAGTGACTCAGGAGAAGCAGGTTACGTTCCGCACATCGGATGGCCATATAGAGGGCAGCGTGAAGGTCGAGGCGATCACGGACGAGTGGTTGGTTTACGACTACAGAGGAATGGTTAAGACGTCGCACCGGGCGTCAACGATTGATTACTTAGTGTGAGGTAGTTATGGCAGCTAAGAAAAAAAAGTCGGCGAAAAAGAGTGGAGCAACGCCAAAGAACAAGGCGCTTTATGCCCGGGTAAAGGCTGAGGCCAAGCGCAAGTTTAAGGTCTGGCCCTCTGCATACGCTTCTGGATGGCTGACCAAAGAGTACAAGCGCAGGGGTGGCACCTATGCCTAGCAAAAAGCCAAGTGGCGGTCTGACCAAGTGGTTCAAGGAAGACTGGGTTGATCTCAAGACAGGCAAGAAGTGTGGGCGCTCTGGCAAAGAAAAGAAAAAGCGACCGTACCCATCCTGCCGACCGAAGAAAGTTGCAGCGAAGATGACTGCAGCGGAGAAGGCTAGATCCAAGTCTAAAAAGACTGGGCCAGCCAAGGTGAAGCATGACGTGACGGCTTCAGGAAAACGCAGAAATACCACCAAGAAAAGGAGCAAATGATATGCCGCAGGGAAAAGGTACTTACGGTAAAAAGCGCGGAAGGCCACCGATGACTCCGCAACAGAAACGTGCTGCGGCGGCTAAGGCCAAAGCTAAAATGAAAGGGAAGAAGTGAGATGCACAAACCGGGCTGCAAAGGGAAGCGGATGAAGGGCAAAAGAAAGGCTGCGCCCAAGAAAAAAGCAGTAAAAAAGGCCTGATCACTGGTATACTCCGGGCCGGCAGGGGCTTCCTCCAAGTTGTCCCTTGCTAGCTGGCCGGGGGAAACCCCGGTTGGCGACCCTTCTGAGCAGCAGA
>Ga0213858_10000404_pt1 | contig 20819 bp, 15 predicted proteins | sample PICome_FD_160122 | JGI IMG/M metagenome (GOLD analysis project Ga0213858, IMG submission 160122) | Coastal seawater microbial communities near Pivers Island, North Carolina, United States - PICO245 | ecosystem: Environmental > Aquatic > Marine > Coastal | place: USA: North Carolina | collected... | reverse complement strand
GAGAACAAACCATCTCCGGAATGAATATGATCTCCGTTGCTGACCTCACCGCAGCGCGGGATGTGGCAGAGCAAAACCTGCGCGAACTCGCTGAACCGGCTCGCGAGGGATACCCCATTCTCTGCACAGAACCATCGGCTGCACTTTGCCTGAAACAGGATTACCCGAGGATTACAGCGAACCAGGATGCTGAAGTGGTGGCTCGGCAAACACTCGACGCCGGCACGTTTCTGCTGGAGTTGTATCGGCAGGGCAGACTGAAGACGGATTTCGCCCCCATTCCGCTCACCATTGCATGGCACACTCCGTGCCATATCCGTGCCCTGACACCAACGGTCGCCAGCCTCGAACTGTTGCGGCTCATTCCCGAACTGAAGGTCCTGGAAATCGAAAAAGGCTGTACGGGAATGGCCGGCACGTTCGGATTGGCATCCGAGAACTTTTCGACTTCCCTGAAGATTGGGGAGAAACTGATCAGTGCCATGGCGACCATTGATGCAGATGCCGGCGCCACAGACTGCAGCAGCTGCCGAATGCAGATGGAACAGGGCGCAGAGATTCCGACGCTGCATCCAATCAAGCTGCTGGCACTGTCCTACGGATTGATGCCGCGGCTGGCTCGACAGCTGAAATCACGCCCCTCTGGACTCAGTATGTCCTGATCTGATCGACGGAGTTTCCGGATCATCGGGCTGGCGGAGTCGCCCGGAAAGACTTGACTCCTCAAGATCCATCAGCTGGATCTGCACCTCACGAATTCGTTCAGCGCACACAAAGAATGCATCGACGACTTCGGGATCGAACTGGGTCCCGCGTCCCTCGGCAATCACCTCAAGGCACTTGTGCCGCGGAAACGGTTCCTTGTACGGACGGCGACTTGAGAGTGCGTCATAGACGTCCGCCACCGCCACTATCCGACCTTCCAAAGGAATCTCTTCACCGGAAAGTCCATGCGGATATCCGCTTCCATCCCAGTGCTCGTGGTGATTCTGGGCGATGCTGGCCGCCAGCATCAGCAGGCTGGATGCCCCATTGTCCATCAAATGTCGACCGAAAGTTGTGTGGTTTCTGATCAGGTCTTTGTCTGGCCCGGACAGGGGTTCAATAATCTGTCGCCCAAGCGAACAGTGCTTTTTGATCAGCTCGTATTCCTCAGCCGCAAGACGGCCTGGTTTGAAAAGAATGGAGTCCGGAATCCCAATTTTTCCAACATCGTGCATCTGAGCTGCCTGCTCCAGCATCCCCAGACGACTCTCGGGATAACCCATCTGCCGCGCAATGATCGACGTAAAGCGTCCGACACGAACCACATGGTTACCGGTCTCGTTATCCCGGAATTCTGCGGCTCGGGCAAGACAACGAATCAGCTGATTTCGACTGATCTCCAGCTGCTCGGTGCGTTTCGTCACCAGGTCCAGGAACTGACCCTGCAACCACCCATCGTCGCGCTGGCAGCGGTGAATCAGAACTGCATTTCGCACACTGGGAAGCAAGTCCTCCGCCACCACTGGCTTTGAGATGAAGTCACTTGCACCAGCCTGCAGCACGGGTCGCCGAAAGCTGTCGTCTGAACACAGTACGAGAACAGGAACACCACTCAGCGCGGAGTCAGAGGAAAGAGTACGGACTTGCCCCAGACACGCCTGCTGATCTTCGTCTGCATCCAGAAGAACGATGTCCGGTCGTTCGGTCCTCATCAGACGCTGCAGGTCTTCGCTGTTGCGCAGCACGGACAGGTGCTGATACCCTTGCCCAATCAGTATGTCGCACAAAGAAATACGCTGCTGCAGTGGGAGCGAGGACATGAGGATCCGTGAATCAGGATCAACCTGACGCCAGTTTTCCGGCAGTTTTCGAAAGGACCTCAGCACCTGATCAGCAAATGCAGAAGCGCTGTCGAGAAGACAATCCTCCAACGAATCTGCTCCGCCTGAAAAACGAGCCGAGTCTTCGGCCACTTCAAACAGCGCAATTGTCGCCGACTCAGCTTCCGCTGAATGTCCCGGCTCAACCAACTCGTTCGTGCTTGCCATTTTCGAAAGCCCCGGGAAGTATGCTGTTCCCATGATCGGCCCTTGATCCAAAACACTGATCTGATCCAAGATTGTTTAACGGAGAACAGTAGGTCGCAGCATGATCACTGCGGCAACAGACCTGGGTAATCCGCCCTTTCAGGCAACAGCGACGCTTCCCAATACAACCAAATCGGCAAAATCGCGATATCCCGATCCAATCCTCGCGGACTTCAGCCGCAAAACCCTGATAACAGGACCGCTGATGACTTCCGGGAAGCGGCGGAAACTCCGGCAGGCTGGCCGTTCTGCGGCGACTTCACAGATCGCGGGCTTTACACGTCAGATGAATCCAGCCATGATCCTGACTGGATCCGCGGCCCGGGGAACAGTTGGAGTCAACGGTCACGCGGATGTCCTGATCGGGATCTGATCCTGAGACTCTGTTCACTCAGCCAGGGAGCCGGAATTGCGCTTTCGTTCTCGTGGAACACATCGCAACGAAAAACTCATTCACACCAGTCGACGCACGGTGTTCATCGTCGTGATGGTTGGTGCATTTTTTCTGTTGACGCGGTTTCAGAATGTCAGCCAGCAGTCAGCGGACAGTGCGCAGATGGGCAACAGGAACAGCCTGCTCAGCGATGAATTTCGGGTTGTTCCGGATCGCGATCAGCCTCGCTTTCAGAATGCTGGCACCATCATCGACGAAGAAGCAGCCCGAGCGTTTCAGGAAGGAACTGGCCGAAAAGAAGGCCCGGACGATCTCCCGGAAACGCTCACAAGCGGTGTCCAGGATGACGTACTCGGCGTTCTGTCATCCGAATTGGAAGCCTTTTTCGGCACACTGAAACTCGCCACACGCGTCTTCGAAGGGCGTCGAAATCAGATGCCGGAAGGACGATATACTGTTCTTGTCGATTCTCCCGCCAATTCCAGAGGACGTCCCTTCCGACTTCGCGGCAGGTTGCGGCGGCTCACACCCGCAGTGCTTCCGGAACAGGCTCGCAGTTATGGTATTCGGGAAGCCTGGGATGCATGGATTTCCACACCGGATTCAGGAAGTCAGTTAGTGCACGTCATTGCGCTGACAGCCGACCCCGGACTCCCCGTCAGCGAATCACTCGGAGACAGCGGGCCGGATGTCGAGCTGGCCGGATATCTGTTCAAACGGGAGGGCTACGCGGCGAAAGGTACGGACGGCGAGGGTGAACTGGCATTGGCCCCCCTGGTCCTGTCAGATCGGCTCGCGCTTTCCCTGACGGTCGCTGTCACAACACGCGCGGACGACATGAACCCGTGGCTGACGTGGTTGACGGTGATTGTCTTTACAGGAGTCGTGGTGGCGATTTTTCAATTCCGTATCTCCGATCGAGCCTTTCGCGGCACACGCGGTCACCAGTTGACATCGCTGCCAGTCAGCCCGTCGTTCGATGGTGTCGAATCAATCACCGCGCAGCAGCATCTGCAACAGCTGGAACGGCAGGCAGGCCACACGCCCGAAGCAGAATTTCGGCTCTAAGTCACGCTGCGGCACGATCCCGCACCAGTCGGCTAATCGCGCGAAACTGAGGATGCTCGGAACTGCCGCACCATTCAAAAACCGCGGACTCGGCTGTGCCTACGACAACGCCGGCTGCCTGCATGCGACTGATCGCAGCCAGATGATCCTGCTCGCGCCGTCCACTCACACCATCAAGAACCAACTGAACCCGAAGACCTCGCTCCAGAAGTTGCAGGGCCGTCTGCTGCACGCAGATGTGCGTCTCAATCCCAGTCAGCACGACAGTGGAAACGGAGGGGCATTGTTGGATGTGACCGCAGATCTGATCCGCTCCGCTGAATGTCAGCTTCTCAGAAATATTCTGCGGCAGTAACTTTGTTCGCAGAGAGGAAATCGTGCCCCCCAGTCCCTGCGGATACTGCTCTGTTGCCATCACCGGAATATCCAGTAATGCAGCCGCATCAAGCAGAAATTCGCAGGTCGCCGTGACAGCTTCGACACCCTGTATCACGGGGAGCAGTTTTTCCTGCAGGTCGATCAGGACCAGCAGGCTTGTATCGGCTGAGAGCAGTGTGTGTTGCTCCATGGCATGTCGCCCCTTCCCCGCAGGCTGACGAACTCTTCGACCATTCAGGCGGCGACACGCTGTTCGCCAGTGTGCGATAATTTCGCCCAGCAGTGTTCTTCTGAGCGATCAATTTCAGCAATGGCGGAATCCTCGCCATGCAGGATGCGAGTGGCAAGACCTTCCAGACGATCCATCTCTTCTGCAAGCCGCTCGGTGTAGACCGGGATCTCTTCACGAGCTGTTGCAGCAGGAATTGTCACCGGGCTGCCCGCGATCAGAACAACTGTTGAAAATGGTTTGGGAATGGTCAGCGTGGTCCAGCTGCCTTTGAATTCCCACGCGTTTGAAAATGCCATGCCCGAAGGAACCAGTGGTCGTTCCGAACGAGAGGCGATAAACACCACGCCATCTTTGAGTTTTCTGCGAGGACCACGGGGGCCGTCGGGCGTCATCGCAAAATGCAGGTCCTGCAGGTGCAGCAACTCTGCAACCGCTGCCGCACCACCGCGGCTGCTGCTGCCCCGAACCGGATGGATCCCGGCAATTCGCGCTGCATCTGCCACAAAGCCTCCATCCCGATGTCGACTGATCAGCCCTGACAGGCGAAACGTGCGCTTCGAGTAAATGGCCAGTACAATCTGGTCGTGCCAGAACGGAAATGCGTACCGAGTCGCGCCCTGTGGGCAACTGTAGGGTGTTGCGTCCGGTTTCACTTTGTGATGGCGAACTCGAACGGTCAGAAACAACAGCTTGAGCGCTGCGTGACCAAAGCAGATCAGTCCAATATACAGCCAGCTTTTTATTTGTTTCATGGCATCCCTCCCCAGGTGTCTCTGCACAAAAAACTGTGTTTCCGTACAGTAGAGAGTCCTCCGGTTCTTCAGACGGGCATTGCAGCTGAGCGACCCGCTCCAGCCGATTGTAGCATTCACTCGAAAGCGTGTTGAGACCAGTCGACGGATGGGATAGAACTGCTACCGTCCCGTTCGGAGCTGAACTGATGAGCAGACAATCTACAGGTCCAGGACAGCCTTTACGCCTGTCCCAGCCATCATCCCCGCCGCCGCTGATCGACGTGGTCACGGGACGGCGACGCTGGCTGCTGCAAAATGGCTCCAGCTTTCCGTCAATCGCACTGGCCTGCATGCTGAATGCCTCCGCGGATGAGGCACAAAGTAATTCGAATCAATCTGTCGGACTTCATCACCCCGCTCGCGTCCAGCGCGTAATTCAGCTGTTCATGACTGGCGGGGCCAGCCCGATGGACACGTTTGACTACAAGCCGGCGCTGGAACGCCTGCACGGACAGAGCATTGGACCCGAACAAAAACCGGAAGGGTTCACCGCCCCGGCAGGAGCGGTGATGAAGAGTCCGTTTTCGTTTGCCCAACACGGCGAAACAGGCAGATGGGTCAGCTCGCTGTTTCCTTATTTCGCAAAGGTCATCGATCAGCCAGCGTTTTTGATGGCGATGTCAGCTGCGACCAATGTGCACGGGCCGGCCACGTATCTGATGAATACGGGATTCATGATTCCAGGTTTCCCCTGCTTCGGGGCCTGGGTTTCATACGCACTTGGTGAGCTGACCCACAACCTCCCAACCTTCGTGGCCCTGCCTGACCCGCGGGGACTTCCCTATAACCAGAAAGGCAACTTCAGTGCCGGTTTTCTTCCCTCACGGCATCAGGGCACCGTCCTGAACGGGACTGGACTGGCAGCACTTCCGGATCTGTTCCCGGATCCTCGGTACGGCTTTGCGGCAGGCCAGGCTGACCTGCAAACAAGACAACTGCTGAATCGTCTCAACCGCCGCCACGCGCAGACACGTGCTTATGATTCACAACTGGAAGCAAGAATCGCTGCATCTGAACTGGCGGCCGCAATGCAGCTTGCAGCACCGGAAGCATTCGACCTGTCACAGGAGTCAGAGTCGACACATCAGTCCTACGGGACCGATCAAGAGGCAACACGGGATTTCGGACAGCGTTGCCTGCTTGCCCGCAGACTCATTGAACGCGGTACGCGATTTGTGCAGGTTTGGAGTGGCCCGCAGGGAGCAACCAATAACTGGGACAATCATGGCAGCATTCCAAATGAGCTGCCGCCGATGGCTCGCAGTGTGGATCAACCGATGGCTGCATTGCTGACCGATCTTGATCAGCGAGGATTGCTGGATGACACCCTTTTGATCTGGTCAACGGAATTTGGACGGACTCCATTCGCGCAGGGCGGGGAAGGTCGTGATCACAACGGAGGCAGTTTCGTCACGTGGCTCGCGGGCGCTGGCGTGAAACAGGGGCATAACTTTGGCCAGAGCGACGAACTGGGATACAAGACCGCAGAGGGCGAGACCCGCTGCTATGACCTGCATGCGACGGTGCTGCATTTGCTGGGAATCAATCACACACAGCTGACTGTGCGTTCCGGGGGCATTGATCGCCGACTGACCGATGTTCATGGTCGCGTTATTCAGGAAATCCTTAACGGATAAGCCACTTGCAGCCCGGATGCCCTATTGGGCAGTCCTGATAGCCGAATCAATTACCTGGTCCACCAGGGCAGGTTTATCAGCACAACCGGCAATCTTACCGAAATCGGTTTCAGCCCTCCCCAACCCGCTCGTTGCATATCGGCAACTTGAGTAAAAGCACAATCTGGGGGAAGTTTTCCGGCGGAAAAACCAGCGTTTCTGCCCTTTTTTAGGACACCGCTGCGTTTGTGACCTAAGTAGACAGCAACTTCGGTAACGATTTTGACGTGTTGCCGCACTCTAAGCGTTAGAGAGACATGTCTGCTTCGTGCCACATCAGAGCATTTGTTTGCAAAGGAACCACCCCATGAGGACTCGTCAGAATTCATCCCCGGTTTCTGCCGGCCTGCCGACCCCGGAGCGTCGAGGCTTTACGCTGATCGAGCTTTTGGTTGTCATCACAATCGTCGCAATTCTGGTATCGCTGATCATGCCTGCGGTCCAGCAGGCTCGAGAGTCTGCACGCCGTACACAGTGCCGCAACAACCTGAAACAACTTGGATTGGCTGTCCATAATTTTGAGTCTGCCACCGGCAAACTCCCTCCAGGACAGTTGTTCGACACATCGGTCTGGATCGATCCCTCCAATCGCATGCAGAACTACGCGATGGTGGGAACGATGGTTTATCTCCTGCCCCATCTTGAGCAGGAGGCGATGTATCAGGCATTTGCCAGCAGCATCACAATGAAAGTCAAGGAGTATCAGGACGGTCGTCCTGCGGCGAACAAACAGCCGTATTGGAACTACCCTGCAATCACCCAGGTCATGGGCAGCCAGATTCCCGGTCTGCTTTGTCCTTCAGACAATGCAGCAGTGGCTATGACCAGAACTTCCTTTGATTTCCAGTTCGGTAACCAGACATTCTCACTCCCAAACGATCCTCTGACGATCGCATTTACCCCAGGCTTCCGACCGATCCAGGAATATCGACTTGGGAAAAATTCAACACCGACTAACCAAAACCATGCACTCACGAACTACCTGCCCTGTGCCGGCCGTCTGACCTATTCAGCAGATGAACGTGGCATCGCTGCCAGCAGCCCGGACTATGACCAGATCAACGACTACGAGGGGATCTTTCGCCTCAACAAGCAGAAGAAGTTTCGAGACGTTCGCGACGGACTCTCCAACACAATTCTGTTCGGAGAAGTTACGGGAGCTGTCACTCAGTTGCCGGAAGGACCGGTCAGAACTCAGTCGTTCTCATGGATGATGGGACCAATGGGGATGCACTACGGAACGCGTTCCCTGTCGGGAGCCAGTTTCAACTACCCGGATGTTGATAAGAGAAAGTTCTCCAGCAAGCACGCCGGTATCGTTCAATACGCCCTCGCAGATGGATCCGTTCGGTCCGTCTCTGCCAACACGGACCACGATGTCCTGCTGCGACTGGCCGGTGCATCAGACGGTCAAATCGTCGGCGATTTCTGAAAGGAGCTGTACGGATGAAAGTACTGTCACTTGCAATTCTGCTGTTGCCAATTCTGCTTCTCACCGGCTGCAGCGAAAGCACGGCGGTTAGCTGGCAAAACGAAGAACAAATGATTTTCCCAGCTTCTGAACAGGAGCTGGCGGACGGGGTTGCCGCTGGTACCTATCGCATTGATCCTCTTTGATCGTGCGGGCAGCAGTCATATGAACTCCCTGAAAGCTCTTCGAGATCTGCTCGAAGAGCTTTCTTGTGCGCGCATGAAAAGGCTCTGGCACTCACAAAGAGCGACAGAGCCGAATAACACTTGCCGAAGAATCAAGACTGCCAGCAAAGCTGGCGAAAAAAAACTGGCAAGTCATGTCCGAATACCCTCGGACAGGGAGTTAAGTCGCCCGCGGGGGGCGAATGAACACAGTTTTTGCTCAGCTCACCGATTCGCCACGGAAAAGGGGCCAAGGGGTAGTGGTATCGTCTGATTCTCTCAGGTTGTCTCACATCTTCTTTGCGTATTAATGCGTTTTCTGAAAATATTTTCCAGTCCGACTGCCGTTTCAGAGGACAAACCCGTATGCGAGACCGAGTTTTCAGGGCCGCGTGATCGTCTCGTGCAGATTCAGCAGCACCAAACAAACACTTTCCAGTGCCTTGCGGATGCTCCGGTCGCCATCTGCTGAATTCCCTGTCTCCCCGCTCTGAAGTGCTCGTCTTCGAGACACGAAAAGCTCTGTCAGCAGTTCCATTTCCCGAACTGACGGCAACCGCCCGGTACAGCGGCGAAATCCCAGGCGAATCCACTGTGCAGAATCACCAGCAGGCAATGTCTCCAGAAGCAGTTTTGCGAAGGCCGACGCAGCCTGAAGACTCACCTCGTCGTTCAACAGCATCAAAGCCTGCATCGGTGTATTTGTCCGCGCTCGCTGGACGGTACACGATTGCCGCACCGAACCGTCAAACGTCATTAAGCCGGGAAACATCGCACTCCGCTTCAGTACGATGTACAGACTGCGGCGGTACTGCTCAGCCCCCTCGCTTGGCGAATAATCGTACTGCGTGCCTCCCACTTTCTTCCACAGCCCGTCGGGCTGGACAGGGTAAATGGGAGGTCCTCCCTGTTGGCGATTCAACAACCCGGAAATTGCCAGCATGTTGTCACGAATCATTTCTGCGTCCATCCGGAAGGATGAACTTCTGGCCAGCCATCGATTCCTGCTGTCCACCGCTGCAGCCTGCGGAGAAATGACCGACGTCTGACGATAAGTCTCGCTCAGCACAATTTCTCGCAGCAGCTGCTTCATCGACCAGCCATTCTGCATCAGCTCGACAGCAAGCCAGTCAAGCAATTCTGCATGTTCGGGACGATCACCCTTCAGCCCAAAGTCCTCAGGTGTTGCCACAAGACCTTCCCCGAATAACTCGGCCCACCAGCGATTCACCGCTGCGCGCGCCGCCAGTGGATTGGCAGGAGAGACCAGCCATCGAGCCAGATCCAGTCGTGTCTGCGGACTGACAGATGGAACTCCGAAGACTTCCGGAACACCCGGTGTGACTTCTGCCCCTTTTTCGCGATAGTCGCCGCGCAGGAAGATATTGGCAGACCTTGGTTCAGATTCGATCATCACCAGCGTGGTTCGCGGTGCCAGTGATTTCAACTCCTGCTCCACCCTGGTCAGAGCCACGTCAATTTTTTCAAACCTCTGGTCTTCCTTCTCGAACTGCTGAAGCAATGCGTTTCTGTCCTGCGTTTTCCACTGCCGCGGGGACTTCCGCAATGCCGCCAGGAATGCTTCGGAATTCCCACCATCATCATCTTCTTCTTTAACTGGCCCGGACAATGCCACAAGCCGAAATCGCCCCAGCAGGCGGCCACCGCCAAGATGCTGATCCAGCTCAAATTCCAGCACATCGTCCGGCTCTGTATGCAAAGGTTGCTGTAACAGAAACGTCGCCTGATGGCTTTCTCCAAACCGTGGTGCAATCGCCCAGCCTGTCTTTGCAATGCCGTCAATCGCTCCCGCCGCGTCCCAGTTCTGCTGCGCAAAGCTCGACCGAGCTGATCGGAATTTGACAGGTTGCCCATTCCGGCCGCCAATGAAGTGTTTCAGAGTCAATTCATGCAGGACGAAATTGGGACGTTCCACTTCTCCACGACCGGGTCCATTACCTGGCAATGAGTCGTGTGACAACGCTTCGAGGCGAATGGCTCTCACGTCTCGAAGGTTCGCTGCAACCCTGACGCGATAGAGATCCACTTCAGGAACAGAATCCCCGGACAGCAGAATACTTCCATCCTCCAGCCGATCCCACTTTGTGCCTGTATCCTGAGAGCTGAACTCCAGCACCTGAAGTATGGTCTCTGACGTTTTTTTGTTTGCCTTCTCAACTTCTTTCAGTCGCGAGCTGACGAGGTCGGGAAGGGCTGCTTCCAACTGTTCACGGAACTGCTTCCGCTCCGCTTTCAGTTCGGCAGCCTGAGCCTCTTTCTTCTGTCGCTGGGCATCTCGAACCGGCTCAGAAATCGTCATGGAGGGACCAAGAAACGCGATGGATGATGGCTGTTTGGGATTTTTCCGGTCAGCCTCCAACTCCGTCGTGTTGAAGAAAGCCAGCAACCGATAGTAATCCCGCTGTGAAAACGGGTCGTACTTATGATCGTGACATTGAGCACACTCGAGAGTGGTCCCCATCCACACTGCGGCCGTCGTATTGACCCGATCGATTAACTGCTCAGCACGTGTCTCCTCCGGCAACGATCCGGCTTCCACATTGGTCGGAACGCAGCGGTGAAACCCGGTGGCGATTTGTTGCGATTCCGTCGGTTCCGGCAACAGATCGCCCGCCAGTTGCTCAATACTGAATTGGTCATATGGCATGTCCTGATTCAAGGCGTTGACCACCCAGTCGCGATACGCCCAGAGGTCCCGCAAGTCGTCTCGCTGAAAGCCGTGCGAATCAGCATAACGGGCCAGATCCAGCCAGTGCCGTGACCAGCGAACTCCAAACTCCGGACTGCTCAGAAGCTGATCAACGATGCGACGGTAATTCTGCTCGTCAGGTGATTGCTCGTATGACTCTACCAGTTCGGGCTCAGGGGGCAGCCCGATCAGGTCCAGACTCAGACGGCGGACCAGGTTTTGCGGGGTTGCTCGAGCCGCTGGCTGCAGCCCCCGCTGTTGCAGTCGCCGCCGAACCAGCTGATCAATTGCCGATACGTTCTGAGCGACATCGATCTGAGGCCGGACCGGAGCCTGGTAGGCCCAGTGTCGACCTGGCTTGAAATCCTGCGGAACGAACGCCCCTGCCTCGATCCACTGCGTCAACGCCCGGCGTTCAGCTGCTACGGGCCCTGGTCCCACAGGGGGCATTCGCAAATCGGACCCTTCCGGCATCCCGATACGATGCAGCAGCTGGCTATGCTCAGCTGACCCTGGGACCACACGGTCGGAAGCCAGCAATGAAGCTGGCTGGTCGATCCGAAAATCTGCTTCCTGTCGGCGATCGCCATGACACTCAAAACAGTACTTCTGCAGAATGGGATAGACCTCATTCCGAAAGACCTGCTTCGGGCCAGGGTTGCCTTCAGCAGCAGAAGAGGATTCATCAGGTCCGAAGGAAGCCTGAGCCGTCAACGCATGCAGGAAGAAAATGCCCAGCACGAACTGCAGGATACCGCCTTTTTTTGCCGTCATGTCAGCCGAAATCTCCCTGCACCATGAATCGCCGGCGTGCTCCACGAATCAACGCACTTCTGGTATCTTGAACAGATCGGCAGGGAAAGGCCAGCGTTGATTATCCGGCCTCTGCCGTGCGGCCAATCATGCCTGAGCGCGACATTCCCGTCCACGGATGGTCGCTCACACTCTGCTGAGGTCCCTCGTCACCCTTTTGGAAAACTCTGATGCCTCCTTCCAAACCCACCCGACGCCAGGCCCTGCAGACGGCCCTGGCGGCCACAGGATCTGCAACTCTTGCCAGTCCCGCAACTGCAGCCAGTACTGCCGATGAACCGCTGTTTGCCTACATCGGCACGTTCAGTTCACCACTGCAGGACGTATTGCCCACTCAGGTTGACCTGCCGCCGGGTAACGGTCGTGGCATTCATATCTTTGAAGTGAATCGCACCACCGGCAAGCTCACTCCGAGAGGCACGTTTGATCTTGGAACCAGCCCAAGTTGTCTGGCCGTTAACAACGAAGGAACACGACTTTACTCAGCCAATGAAACGGATCGCGTCGGTGACGGCGAGGAAAAGCAGGGCACTCTCAGCTCCTTCCGGATCGATCGCCGGACCGGTGCTCTGCAGATGCTGAATACTGTTCCGGCCGGAGGAGCTGGTCCAACTTATGTGAGTCTGCATCCCAACGGTCGTTTTCTGATGTCGGCCAATTACTTCGGTGGCTCGATCTCCGTATTCCCCGTCAATGACGATGGCACACTGGGCCCGATGGCTGACTTTCAGCAGGACGACGACAACGTGGGGCCGCCGCGGGCAGTCAACGCTCCGCCAGGAAGCTTTGCTTTCAGCGGCCATGACCGAACACACGCGCATCAGATCGCTCCCTCACCGGATGGTCGCTTTGTCCTGCATGTGGACCTCGGTCAGGATCGCATCTACATCTGGAAATTCGATGCTGCAACCGGCAAATTGACACCGGCGTCAAAACCGTGGGTCACCCTGCCCGAGGGAGACGGCCCGAGACACTTCCATTTCCACCCTAACGGCCGCTGGTTCTATTCCATTCAGGAGGAAGGCTCTACCATCGTTCTGTTTGACTACGATCGTCAAACGGGGGCCCTGACCAAACGACAGACCGTTCCAAGTCTTCCGGAAGGCTATGCTGGCAGTAATTTCTGCTCAGAGATCCTGGTCTCTCATGATGGCAGATTCGTCTATGGCGGTAATCGTCTGCACGACAGTATCGGCATTTTCGCTGTCGCCACCGATGGCACTCTGAAACAAACAGGAAACGAATGGACCCGCGGTAATTATCCACGCAGTTTTGCATTCGATCCCACCGGGAATTTCCTTTACTGCTGTAATCAGCGTGCTGACAACGTCACCGTGTTTCGGGTGAATCTTCAAACCGGGGCTCTGGATTTCACCGGGCTGTATACCGCAGTGGGAAATCCCTCCATGATTCTGTTCCTTGATACCGCGGACAGGTAAGTTGTCGATCGGCCAGATGCCTCTGCGAAAAAGGGACGGGAATCAATCGATTCCCGTCCCTTTCGTTTCTTGCTCGGTCAGCAGGTCAGCAACAGGCGGCTCAGCGGCTGATCACGCGAGCCATCTCGAGGACCTTATTGGAGTAGCCCCATTCGTTGTCGTACCAGGACACCAGCTTCACAAAGGTGTCGTCCAGAGCGATACCCGCCTCTGAGTCGAATACGCTGGTGTGGCTCTCGCCGCGGAAGTCAGTGGAGACAACCTTTTCGGTCGTGTAAGCCATGACACCCTTCAGCGGGCCGTCGGCAGCGGCTTTGACAGCCGCACAGATGTCGTCGTAGCTGGCAGACTTGTTCAGCTCGACAGTCAGGTCAACAACGGATACGTCGGAGGTGGGTACTCGGAACGCCATTCCGGTCAGCAGACCGTTCAGTTCCGGAATCACCTTGCCAACAGCCTTCGCAGCGCCTGTTGACGAAGGGATAATGTTTTCCAGAATGCCGCGACCACCACGCCAGTCTTTGGCACTCGGGCCGTCCACTGTCTTCTGTGTTGCGGTCGCAGCATGCACAGTTGTCATCAGACCACGCTTAATGCCGAAGGCGTCGTTAATGACCTTTGCCAGAGGAGCCAGGCAGTTCGTGGTGCAGGAAGCGTTGGAAATGATGTTCTGGCCGGCGTAAGACCCACAGTTCACACCGTAAACAAACATTGGTGTGGCATCCTTTGAAGGAGCCGACATGATGACCTTCTTTGCACCGGCAGCGATATGCTTGGACGCAGTCTCTTCTGTCAGAAACAAACCTGTTGATTCCACAACGATATCTGCGTCGACGTCACCCCAGGCCAGAGCCGCCGGGTCGCGTTCCGCCGTCAGACGAATGCTGTTTCCGTTGACAATCAGCTTTCCGTCTTCCACGGAAATGTCACCCTGAAAACGCCCGTGGACTGAGTCGTACTTCAGCATGTAGGCCAGGTATTCCGGGTCCAGCAGGTCATTGATTCCGACGATCTGAATGTCGTCAGAAAAGTTCTGAACGGCAGCCCGAAAAACCATCCGTCCAATGCGTCCAAAACCATTAATACCAACTTTGATCATTGACCTGACTTCTCACAAAACGAGGTGCTGATAGTCCCAGAATGACGAGCGGAGAGTTTACCCAGGGATGATTCGAGCGCCAAACGGTGAATTTCCCCGGCAGTTGAAACACCACAGGCGGGAATCCTGCCCCGAAGATTGCCGGAAAACCTCAGAAGTCCAGCAAATTGAAGTACTCAGACAGCGCGACAGCTCTGTGTTCGCTAGCCGATAAATAGCATGCGTCCACCATGGCCATGGTGCGCAGGTTATCGCGACCATTGAGGGCCGGCAGCCGATCATCCTCAATCGCACACAGCAGGTCGGCAATTGGCCCGATAAATGCATCAGGAAACCACACTTCGTCCCACGTGGGCTGGTGCCATTCCGGTCCAAGTTCGACCGTGGAATACTTCATCGTGCTGGGTGTTCGCTGCGGATAGTCCGGCCAGCCAATCGTTCCTGTGGCCAGCCCGGCTGTGCCCTCAAGTCGCCAGCGAATCCCGATTTCTCCAGCAGCACCCTCTTCCGATGGACCACTCCAAACGTCGTCCCAGCACGACCCTCGCGCCCCATTGGAAAACTCCAGAATAGTCAGCACGATACCATCTTGATGAGCAAATTTCTGAGCAGTGCGAGGATCGGGACGAGTACTCGCAAAAACGCGTTCCGGTTCCCCCATCCAGTAACGCATCGTGTCCAAATGATGAATGCTCATAATCCGCAGCGTGACCCACCCCTGTCGTTCCTGCCATGGCATCCAGTGCGGAATCGCTCGCATGTCGATGGTCGCCAGCACAGGATCACCCAACACTCGTGCGTCCAGCAGGGTCCGACAGGCTCTCACGGACTGATCAAATCTCATGTTCTGATTCACGGCCAGGACAACACCTGCCTGCTCACACCGCTGCACAATCTCAACGGCCTCCTGCAGATCTCGCCCCAGCGGTTTTTGAGCCAGAATGCCGCGCAGACGCGGATTGGCCCGCAGCGCACGCTGAATCACGTCAGCCTGATTGTCCGGCGGCACCGCGACATCCAGAACTTCCACCCCGTCGGCGCAGGCAACTTCTTCAACCCCTGCACAAACTGTAGCGATTGAATGACGCGCGGCCACCTCCTGAGCCCGCTCACCACTCCGCGAACAAATGGCAACCGGATTAAGTCCGTGCTGACGCGCGGCCACCAGATGGCAGTCTGCCATGATGAAGCCGGCACCCACACAGCCAATCCCCACATCCCGATTCCGCGGCAACACTGGCTGAAGTGATTCCTGAATACGCCGGTTCAAAGCCTCTGAATTCTGCTCACCCATCTCCCCACTCTCCCAATCTCCGCAGCTGTTTCGAGACCACGCGGAGAACCTATCACATGGACGCAAGCGACAAAAGTCGCGGGAGCTGAACCTTCCTCCTGGCGTTGGATCCCGTTCCTGTGGCTAACGTCTCATTCAACTCCGCACAGCGCCGAAAGCACACCGGCCGCACGCCGTTGACATCATCAAGTTCCCTGACAGCTCAGCGGTTGTTTCGCAAGCATCCGGAGGAACACGGTCCTGCTGGAGAGCCCGCTTTCCAACACGCGGATACGATCCCGTCGGCATTGTGCGGCCACTCATGCAGAAAATCTCAATGACCCGGAATCGCTCCACTTCACCCGATTGCAGGATTGAATGGCCCCAAGTACGCCGACGCTTCAAGGCCTGTCCACTTCCGTTTGAGCTCTGCCGGAGCGGGGGGCCACCATGGTGGTCCGTGTTTCGTGGCGTGATCGATCCTTTTCCTAAGGTGGTGGAGGACCGCAGCTTCCGTGACGTGTCGTTGTCCGCTTCGTCGCCATCAAATTCGGCACCGATCGCCTGCATCAATGCTGGCTGATCGCTTTTCAACCGCAGCACCTGGTCTGCTTCCTGCGCGATGATCGTCTTTGCCGGTTTCTTCTGACAGGGCTTCGCGGAGACTCCCTCCCGTCACCTGAAACTCGTGCCAAACCACCTTCGCCACCTGACGGAAGAGCTCTGGATCCAAAACTCACTCCGAACTCACAGCTTCGACATGCCATTGCCCTGGTAGAGGCAGAGACACCATTTTGGATGGTCAGCATATCAGGATGGACGTTGATGGCCTTCTTTGATGCATTTAAGTCACAACCGTTCAGTCCAGTGTCAACAGCGATCGCCTGTTCGTGTCAACGGATCGCGGCCTCGCTCTCAAACTGAACTGCCGAAGAATCAGCGAACAGCCCATTGGAGTTATGGGGGCACGATGATTCCGAGTGACCAGGCCTCAGTGTTGGATGAAGGGCAGCTTTGATTTCACGCATCATGCAGCAGGTCACCATTTCTGTTCGGGCTTCGCAGTGAAGTGCCCCCACCATCCGCAGGGCTGGTCCGTCCGGGTGGTCAACTCAGAATCTGATGCACCACCCGTGCCTCCTCCACCCCGGTCAGACGCTGATCCAGCCCCTGGAACGGGAAGGTCAGACGCCTGTGATCAACCCCCAGCTGATGCAGCATCGTGGCGTGCAAATCGCGAACAGCCACAGGGTTTTCCGCAACGTTGTAGCTGAAGTCGTCAGTCTGCCCGTACGACATGCCGCCTCTTACGCCGCCGCCCGCCGCCCACGCGGAAAAACAACGCGGGTGATGATCCCGACCGTAATCATCCCGCTCCAGTTTTCCCTGTCCGTAGACAGTTCGGCCGAACTCTCCTGCGAAGACGATCATCGTCCGGTCCAGCAGCCCCCGCTGACGCAAGTCTTCAATCAACGCTGCCGACGGCTGATCAACGTCGAAACACTGTCCTCGCAGTTGCTGGGGAAGAATATTGTGGTGATCCCAGCCACGATGGAACAGCTGGACAAAACGAACCCCTCGTTCAACCATGCGTCGGGCCAGCAGACAGTTGCGTGCGTAAGAACCGGGCTTCTGCACCTCACTGCCGTAAAGATCGAACACATGCTGCGGCTCGTCGGCGATCTCGGTCAGCTCCGGAACCGAGGCCTGCATTCGAAAAGCCATTTCCTGCTGGGCAATGGTGGTTCGTATCTCAGGATCACCCACCTCCTGCAAATGCTGCTGATTCATTCGCTGCATCGCATCCAGCATGCGACGGCGAACATCCCGGTCAACCCCAGCGGGATTGGAAAGATACAGCACAGGATCTCCTGCCACCTGAAATGCAGCACCCTGGTGTCGTGAAGGAAGAAACCCGCTGCCCCACAGACGACTGTAAAGAGCCTGCACATTTCTGGTACCGCCAGTCCAGAATGCTGATGTCAAAACAACGAAGTCCGGAAGATCACGATTCATGGATCCCAGACCGTAGCTCAGCCAGGCCCCCATACTGGGTTTACCGGGAATCTCCGCACCTGTGCAAAAGAATGTCTTTGCCGGATCGTGGTTGATCGCATTGGTGTTCATGGAACGGATCACACACAGGTCATCCGCCTTTTTGGACAAATGCGGCAGCAGCTCACACATCTCAAGACCGCTCTCTCCCTGAGGCGAGAACCGAAACATGGACGGGGCAATCAACTGAGTCGCTCCGCGAGTCATCGCTGTCACTCGCTGCCCGTTACTCACGCTTTCCGGAAGCGGTTGTTTGAACATCTTCGCCAGCTGCGGCTTGGGATCGAACAGATCGAGCTGACTGGGAGCACCAGCCATGAACAGAAAGATCACATGATCAATGCCCGACGGCAGCGAAGGACCAGCAGCGGTCGCAGTCGCTGAGGTCAGTGAAGACATTACGGTTGTCCCAAGCCCCATGCCGGTTGTTGTCAGGAACCGCCGGCGAGCCTGAAGCTGGTGCATCTCATCAACGATGTGTTGCATCTGTTTACTCCCGATTACGTGTCAGGTCGAGGTTGTAAATCGCACTGGCGGTCATGGTCCAGGCAGCCAGTTCCACCCGGGCAGTCTGATCCGGCAAATCAACCCCCGCACACAATTGCTCGGTCAGCTCGCGGTCCGCACTGTAGATCTTCCGCAGATCGCTCAGGCTGTCTCGCAGCACTGTCAGCGTCCTCTCGTTCGGCTCCCGCGCAGTAATTGTCTCGTATAAAATGGACAGCCTCGCATCGTCGCTGTCTGATCCTTCCTTCAGAAGCCCCGCAGACAAATGACGAGCGGCCCGTAAATATTCCGGCTCGTTCAACAGCAACAGAGCCTGCAATGGCGTATTGGTTCGTTCCCGGCGAGCGATGCACGACTCCCGCGTGGGAGCGTTGAGAATTGTCATCTGTGGCGGCGGCATTCCTCGTTTCCAGAAGGTGTACAGCGACCGCCTGAGAATCGCGCGGCCTTCGTCAGCGGCGTAAGTTTTGGGATACGAACTGGGCATGATCACTGTTTCCCAAAGCCCGGCTGGCTGAGGCGGCCGGACGCTGCGACCATACAGTTCGCGATTCAACAATCCGCTGGAAGCCAGGATCTGATCCCGAATAACTTCCGCATCAAGACGGTATCGCGACCCCCGCGACAGCATTCGATTTTCCGGATCCGCAGCATACTGCTCGGCGGAAACAGCGGATGACTGTCGATAAGTCTGCGACATTACCAGAGACTTCATCAGCTGCCGGACATCCCAGCCGGATTCCATGAAACTGACCGCCAGCTCATCCAGTAGTTCCGGATGGCTGGGCCATTCTCCCTGACTGCCAAAGTCCTCAGACGTCCGCACAATCCCAACGCCGAACAACTGCTGCCAGAATCGATTCACGGCGACACGAGCCGTCAACGGATTTCCGCGATCCACCACCCATTTGGCAAAGTCCATTCGTGTCTGGACGGAATCTTCCTCGCGCGGAAGCGATGGCAGAAAACCGGGCGTCCCGGGAAGAACTTCTTCCCCCGGCTGATCGTACTGGCCGCGTTTCAGAATCCATGCCGGACGACGTTCGGCACGCTCCCTCATCACCATCGCCGCCGGTATTGAGTCGTCAAGGGCTGTCCGCTTTGTCGAAACCTCGGCACGCTCGCTCTCCACTTTCCGGAGCTGATCCTGCTTCAGCGATTTGGCATCACCTGCAGCCTTGCGGACATCTTCCCGCAGCGCTTTCAACTGCTGATCCAGGGCCGACAGCTGAGTATCAAGCTGCTGAAGCTCCTGCGCCTGCTCTGCAGTATCCAGTCGGATGTAGGGAGGCTGCAGACCCCGACGAAAATCGCTTCCCTGCCGGCCGCCAGTCTCGGGTTCACCGTCGAAGTTGTTGAAGAAGGCAAACAGCCGATAAAAGTCGCGAGCTGTGATGGGATCGTACTTGTGATCGTGACAAACGGCACACTGTACGGTGAGCCCCAGAAATGCGGTGCCGACGGCGGTGACCCGATCAATCACGTTGCGTGTGTAACTTTCTTCGGGAAGAGCCGTGCCACGATCAATGATCAAATGCAGTCGATTGAATCCCGATGCGATCTGCTGGTCACGACTGGCATCTTCGTACAGGTCACCGGCCAGCTGATACTGAGCGAACTCGCTCCAGGGTAAATTGTCATTAAATGCTCGGATCACCCACGCTCGGTAGGGCGAAAAGTCCCGCAAATGATCGTGATGAATTCCGTTGGTATCGGCGAAACGCACAAGGTCCAGCCAGTACCTTGCCATATGCTCACCGTAGTGCGGACTGTTCAAAAGACGATCAACCACTCGTTCGTACGCCTGATCCGAATCGTCGTCCAGAAATGACCGAATCTCAGTCCGGGTTGGTGGCAGACCCGTCAAGTCCAGACTCAAACGCCGAATCAATGTCCGCCGATCGGCCTCAACCGACGGTTGCATCCCCTGTTCACGGAGACGTTGATAGACCAGCTGATCAATTCGACTCTGATTCCAGCGGGCGTCGGAAACCGGTTCCGTCGCCGCTGACTGCGGCGGTACAAACGACCAAAACTCGGCATACCTGCCACCCTGTTCGATCCATCGCTTGAGGACATCTTTTTGGTCTGAGGTCAGGGGCGGTACATCGCTGTCTGCAGGCGGCATCTGTCGATCGTCTGTCGCGTTGATCCGGGTCCACAGTTCGCTCTGGTCTATTGCTCCCGGAACGATGGCGCCCTGAGCTCCCTGTGCGCCGTCGAACTGGTCGAGACGCAGCTCACCCTGCCGCTCCTGCTCATCCGGTCCATGGCACTGAAAACAATGCCCCGAAAGCAACGGCCGCACATCACGGTTGAAGTCCACTTTGTCCTCAGCCAGCGACACCGAGGCCAAAAGCAGAACGAGTGTCACGCGGATCCAGCTCAGCATATTTCTCCCATCCCTCGACAAAACCGAAGTCGGCAACCTCTGACCATGGAACACAATCAAACTGCAGGCACATCTGCCGGTCGTGAACCATGTGGTGCCAACACGAATTCAGGATCCCGACGGCCCGTGAATTCTCCACAGAACCTTACGGCGTTTGACGAGATCTTACCAGTGCTCTGCCCGCTGGAATCCGAGACAAAAAAACTGCCATGGTCCTGAAAACCATGGCAGTTGATAAAGAAATTCCAGACTCTACCGCGCGACAGAGAAGATTGGATCACT
>Ga0213858_10000403_pt1 | contig 20838 bp, 12 predicted proteins | sample PICome_FD_160122 | JGI IMG/M metagenome (GOLD analysis project Ga0213858, IMG submission 160122) | Coastal seawater microbial communities near Pivers Island, North Carolina, United States - PICO245 | ecosystem: Environmental > Aquatic > Marine > Coastal | place: USA: North Carolina | collected... | reverse complement strand
AGATTACCTCTCCATGATATATTAGATCCAGGACCCTGAGCACCAATTAAAGGCATGTATCAAAACCTCCGAAACTATTACTGATATTGAGATTGTGAGTATAGAACGTCAAAGTCATCTACTGGATTGCCAGTACTGTTCTTTCTGACCAACACATAAGTATATAGATCTATACTGTTCGCATTTCCAGTATTTATAGCCAATGAACCATAGTATCTTGGAGACATTAATATATCATCAATATAGACTTGATTATTATAATATGGTGTTGGACCTTGTTTTGTGGTTATAGCAACAGTGATAGATTCACTGACTTCTAAGAAGTCCGTTAATGCAAGTCCTGCACGTGCTCTCATGTTCACTGCCCAGTTAGCACCAGCATCTTGTGTGTAATAGTAGATAGAAGATTTATCTAGATCAGCATGAATAACTGTAGTACCAATACCGATGACTGTAGTATTATCTAGAGTAGTGTTTTCAATGATTTCAAACACCTTCATGGTGCCTCTAATTTCTGCGTTTCCTTCAACATACATGGAAACGTCTGCTTTGGAACTATTTGTAGAACCAAAACCTACATTACGAGTGGTGTGAATACCTGTTGCATCAATTGCCCAGATATCAGACACGTCATAGAGACCAGATCCATCACCCGTAAATGTACCGATGAAGTATCCACCAATCTCAAATACATCTGTCTTGTTGGAGATAGCACCCCAAGGATACCAATCATTGTCAGTTGTATAACACCAACCAGCATTTTGACCTTTGAATGGGTTGCCGTTAAAGATAATATCACCTGGGTTTCCTGCACCCTCACCAACAAGTTCAACAGAAGATGCTGGTTGAGTAACACCTACAGTATACTTTCTAGAAACTGTTTCATCACCCTGTAGGAATAGACTTGGTGATTCTAGTCCTTTGTTTGAAGTAACAGTGAGTTTGTTGTTGACTAGAAGTGGTCCGTCAAACTGTGAAATAGTTGTCTTGTCTTCACCACCATCAACTCTCACAGCATCGGAAACATTAACTTCAGATGCCTTGATGACATTAAATCCAAGTTTGGTGTCAGGAATTTCTTTGGTTTCACCTCTAAATCTTGGACGTGGTGTAGAGAATGTTTCTTCGTCACCTGCAGTGGTAATAACTCTCTTATTAGAGATATAGAAATCACCATCACTGTTCATACCAGTGTAAACAACAAATCCACCTTCTTCAGTAAATGACTGAGATAGAACTTCTTCTGCTGCACTTAGTTGACGATCATGACGATCTGGGAATGCAGTAGAGTAGTTACCAGGACCATAACCAAGATATTCAAACGTATGACCAGAAGCACGAATAATAGAGTGCCTTCTAAACTCAATTGGTTTCGCATTAATTCTTCTCAATGCTGATCCGTTGACGTGTGCTTCTGCTTGTGTTCCTAAGAGACCTCTATAAACCTTAACTGGATTACCAGTTACAGTTTGCTTAACTCTCATGATTTCATTATCAACTAAAATATAATCACCAATTTCTAGATCTAGATCATCCAAATCAGTGACATTCATGTTAGTGTCAAGTTTAGTCATTGCAAGTGCAAGAGATCCATAAAGATTTCCATATGGAATTGAAAGTCTGCTGCTGAAACTTTCATTACCAACTGTGATTTCTCCACCTTTAGCACCCAAAGTGGTTGGATATATTCTAGGAGATCCAGCAGCACTAATAGTTGCTAATGTAGAAACTCCAACATTAACAACGAGATCGGTAAGTGAATCAACTCTTTGAATCAAGAATGAACCATTAAAGTGCTCACTATCTCCCGTATTACCACCAATAACAATCTTGTCATTAACTTGTAATCCATGTGGATTAATACCTGTGGTGAATGTAGCAATACCTGTTGCTGGAGTAAAATCAGATGCGGTAATGTTAAATGATGGTCCATTTACATATCCAAATGCATCTGATGCATTATCTTCACCAATTCCACTAATGGTAGATCCAATGCCAACTGCAGTTGCCGATATTACATCAAAACTTTTAGTTTCACCAACATCAATAGTATTGATTTCATATGTTGTATTATAACCATGATATAACTCAGTAATTCTTTCTAATGTAAATGAGTCACCAATGTTACTATAAACTTTAGTTACTCTTACAGTGCCCGTAGTATGACCAGATGTTGTAGCAATACCAACAACTTGCATGGTATTACCAACACCATATGCAGAACCACCATCAATAATTTGAACACTAGCAAGTGTACCTGCAGATGATACTTGGACTCTTGCTGTTGCATTTTCACCTGTAATTGATCCAGCAAATCCAACTAGTCTTGCATTATAAAGGTTTTCAGTAATACCAATACCAGTTCCATAGTTTGTTCCTGGATCTTCAACTTCAACTTCAACAATTCTGTTCAGTCCATGGTCTTGAGATGTGAAAATTGTATGTCTATATCCATCAATTGGGTCCTCAGAAAGAATATCGGTGACACCAATACCAGCACCATAATTTTCCAGAGCAGAAATTACTGTCTCTTTTGTAATACTCTTCTCTGGATCATTAACAACAACCTTACCAATTGGATCTGCAACAGCAAAAGACCTAGCAGCATATGGATCAGAGTTTGGATTATCTCTGTCATACTCTGGATATAGATTATCAAGAGGTTGTAATAGTTTTACACCAGTAAATGGAGCAACGTTTGGTGTATTTGATGAATTAATAACAGTTAGATGATATACACCATCTTGCTCATTTCTTACATATCTTTGGATTTCATCAGACTTGTATACGACGAAAGTTCCTTCGTGCTTTTTCTTCTTTAGTTTTGGAAGACTTTGATTACGAACAGAAGTGTCACTCGTAAAGTCGCCAGGGTTTGTTACAATACTAATTTTAAATTCTTTTCTACTTACAACATCAGTTACATCAAATGTACCATTAAATCCCAGATTTGCTTTTCCTGTAGTATTGAAACCACTGATGACATTAGTGATTTCTACTTGAGAACCTGTAGTTAAATTGTGAGGGAGTTCTGTTCTGATAGTTGCTTTATTATCTAAAGATGACCACGAACCATCAGCAATAAACTTGAAGTTTCTAAACTCAGTTGAGTTTGATAATGTCTGACTATCAAAACTCAGATACTTCTCAACTTCAGCATCAGTAATACCATCAATATTATTTGATTCTTGGATGATAAATCCATCAACAGGAGGTCTACCTAATGTTGGAGAATCCTTTGGTAGGACATAACGCATCTTATAGATACTTCCCTCAACATTTCTGTCAGTTGGTTTTCTGAGTACAAATGTTCTTGGTGTTGTTTCACCTAGTTCTGCAACACCTCTATCATAAAGTTGCTTATAAATGCTTGCTGCAGTGCTACCAGTAGATACATTAATATACCATTGACTTTGTGTCGCATCCCATTGAACTGGGTGTCCAAGATCTCCAGCAGATTTATCAGATACTCTACTTACAATACTGAGAATACCACCAGTGTTGTTCAGATTGATAGGAATATCATTGTTAGCATCATTTAGAGTTGCAGCAAGTTTAATTTGCTTTGAAGTAAGTGCTGGATTAGGTGCAATTGCTGTGGTAATTGCATAATATACTCTCTCTTCTTCAATACCATCAGGTAATCCACCATTTTCACTAATAACTCTAATTGTTTCACCATTTAGGAAAGTATGATTTTCCTGTAGAGTGAGTGTATTTGATACAATAACATTTACACCAGCAGTTTGTTTGACTTTATGAATTTTTTCTGATATCTTTTCACTTTCAGTACCTTCAGTATTAGGCATTACAACTTTAGAGTGATAAGTTGTAATTTCGTTTCCTTCTGCAAGAAGAACTTTTAGTGCTTCATTTTTGTTAGAACCAATACGATATCCATCAATGACTGTTGCTGGTGGAACATCGAAGTTATTCTCTTCATATAAGAAGAGTTTACTAGTTGTTGCAATACCTACAGAAGTAGTAACACCTACATCAATACCTATAAATTCAATACCCGCATCAACAGTTTCAATTTCTTTTGGTGAAATTACATGAGAAATATAACCAATGTCATCTCTTGGGAAAGCATCAGGTCTGAAACCTCTAGAAACAAGAGCTCTTGCACCAAAGTTGGAGTTTGAGTTAGTAATAGAAGCATCACCACCAGACTCTAATAAGAAGTGATGGTTGAAACCAATTGCGAAGACCGAAACGATCTGTAGTAGTGAATTATTACTACACTTGATGTGGAAGTTTTCATATGATGGTTTAAATCTTGCTTGAGAATCTGTGTGAATGTTCTCGTTACCTGCAGCAAGAGTTCCCTCATATAATCCAGTGGTTGTATTATACTTTACAAAAGCATTATCATCTTTTTGTAGACCAATACCAGTATATTGTGCAAGAACCATGGACTTGAATCCAGTTGCCTTGTTACCATCAGCATGGAGACCACACATACCAAAAACAGATCTCAGAGAGATGTTAAAGATATATGGTGATGCAGAGGTAACAGTATCGACAGAGATATTCAGTGTTGCACCAGAAGTTGATGCTGGTAGTGGATTATCTGGTGGAACGGATACTTGATACTTAATTTCTGTAGTTGAAAGAACTTCAAATACAGCAAACTGACCATCATATCCTGCATCGGCAATACCTTCAATACGAATTGGGGTATTTACATCCAATCCAGGTACTTCATTCTCTAATGTAACTGTAATTTCTGTTGAAGAAATTAATCCATCACCTGCTTTAATACTAGTGATTCCTACTTCAGCACCAGTAGAACCAACAATACGATATTCATCAACCTTTGGTTCGATATCTAGAGTATCAGAAGGATAATCTGGAGAAACTTCTCTTCCAGATGGTTTACCATATGCAAAACCAACCTTTTGATAATACATCTCAAGATCGGTATTTGTATCATTATATGTTAAGAAATCATCATCAATAGATACTGGATTTACACCATCAGCATATTCAAATACTGTTAGTTTATGGTGTGAGAAGTTAGGAACAAATGCATTAGTTGTATAGTCTTTATATACAGTTCCAGTTTGATCACCATCAAAGATGGAGAACTGCCACATGTAACAAGCACCAGTTACACGGAAGATAGCAGATCTTTCAATTTGGTCGTTTTCTGGATTAGGAACATACTTAGGAATAATCTTGGTCTTTCTAAGGTCAAGACCTACAAGTGATGTACCTCTAGGAATGATAACACCACCATGAATACTATTAAGTTTGTATAGTGCGTTATTAGGACTGTCTAGGTCAAAATTACTGTTGACATCAAGTGGTGGGAAGTCATCAGAAGTTGTACCAGACCTAAGTCTGTACGTGTTTGCCACTTGATCATGAATTGGTATCCATCCTGGTCTATTATCTACGACGTGCTCACCAGGATAGAGTAGAATGGTGGTCCTACCAAATCTATCATTATTTTCTCCTGCTTGATAGGAGAAACGAGCTGCCTCTAGCAGTGCTCTTTGAATTGTTTTAAACGGTCTTGCTAAAGAGTTACCTTTATTCTCGATACTGTCCGTAGAATCGAGACTTGAGGGATCTACATAAAGAATCTCACCCTTGGTGCTCTTTAGAAAATTATCCAGACGACTAAGACCCATCTTATTAAGCGTTAAATTCCTATAGGTCTATTTAGGAATATAATTATAGTGCGAGTAGGGAGACTTGAACTCCCACGACCGTAATGGTCAACAGATTTTAAGTCTGGTGCGTCTACCGATTCCGCCATACTCGCAAAGTAGGACTGCCGAGAATTGAACTCGGATCACTCCGTTATAAGCAGAGGGCCTTCACCATTAGGCGACAGTCCCATGTGTTATTTGAAAGGTGGTCCTCCCATCCAACCAACTAAAGAAAATCTTTCTCCAGATTTTATCTTTGTAACTCTATGCTGAAGTATTGATGGAAATATTAATACATCACCATAATCAAGTTTAAAAGATTCTTTGAATGGAGTTCCTGGATAAAATAACTCAAATTTACCACCTTCATAGTCATCTTTTGATGATAAACACATTACAACACTTAGTTTTCTAGTATAATCTGCTTCTAAAAGTTTAGTGCCTGTGTCTATGTGCCAAGTGTAAAAATCACCCTCAGTATATTGAGTAAACTGAATTTCTTTTCGATATCCATCAATATCAAAATTGAAATAATGTTTATTTGCACTTAGTACAAAATGAGACATCATTCCAGCAATCCAATTGTCATTGTTAATCCAATTTACCTTGGATTGTCTTTTTTCTAGATCTACTTTACCTTCCCAAGTAGTTCCAACAGTGGCATCAGTTAAATCATTTCGATATTCTTTAATGATTTCATCACAAATAATTTTAGGAATTTGTGATGGGATTTGATAGTAATTCAGTAGTGTCATCTAATTGCCAAGTTGGTGGATGAAAAGCACAATATTCGTTGAAGGTTATTTTCATCTCCTTATTGGTAAGGTTAGCATGTTTTGCTGCTTTTGGCAAGTTCCATTTTGCGGAGAACAGCATCTCCATTGATTTACGTGTTTCTGGTCTCATTTTACCCAAAGAGATGTATTGTTAAAATATCCTATATGTGATGTAATATTATTTTCTTTTACAAATTCCATAACCACATCAAGTACTTCTTTTTCCTTTGTATCATGAATAGAAATGATACCTCCTTTTCTAATTTTTGGATACCATAGTGGTAATTCAGATTTTAATTGTTCTGGTGATAGATGGGAATCCATAAAGATAAAATCATATTTCTCATCCTCAAAATCTTTTGCAACTTCTAAAGTATCTCCATAAACTATTTCGACTCTATCTTTTACATGATCATATGTCGATTTTAATAATTTTTCTGCACATTTTTTAAAAAGTCGAGATTCTTCTGACGTTACTTCGATATAAGGTGGCATTGTATCCACATATGGTTCATATTTGTCAATTGTATATAATTTTTTAATTGTAGGGCAATGATGAAGTAAACCAAGAACAGAGAACCCAATAGATGTACCCAATTCTATACCACATTCCAATCCCAATAGATTGATAATGGACATTAGTGGCATTATATCAAAGTCATCATATTCTAAATTAGATATATTACCACCCAAAAGATCTTTTACTTCTTCCAAGATTTCAATTCTTTCTTGTATTTCCATGAAAACTTTTTTCGTGAAAAATTTTTGGAGAATTTTTTTGCCCGATTTTTGGATTTAAAACCCAATTTCCTTTTGGAGTTCATAATAACTCAATGATCCCCACTCAAGTTTACCATCCTTCCATCCCTGATCCATACTACGATAGGTGTACCCATCAAACTCTACGAAACTTTTAAGAGACGTACCACGAATGATTGGGTCTGGATAAATTAGTTCACCTTTATAGAAAGTATCTATCAGAGTGAACTTCATATCAAATGCAGGACTATGAGTCCAATCTGTTCCCCAGTTTTCTACAATGATTGTATCATCTTTTTGTAGAACTTTGTGGCAACGAGCACGATAAGGATTTGATTCTCCATCGTGCTCATACCATTGTTTGATGGTCATTCTACCACCTTCACGAAGATTAGTCCAAAGGACATGAACGTGAGAGTGGTCTCGGGGACTTGATTGTGCTTGCTTAAGGTTATTATATTTTCCTGTCAATTTAGAGATAAACTCTTCAATCATGCTGCAACATTTGGTTTGGTATAGAAAATCATTTCCTCATCAACTTTGTCACGAACGACTTTAAAGACACTCATGAATTGATCATAGGTCTCACACTCAACAACTTTTTCGTCACCCTGAGTAGAGAACAACGTGAACTGCCTCTTGCTCATATCGATGAGGACTGAATTGACGAACTCTTCCATGGTGTTCCCTTGTTTACCCACGTATTATAGCAGGACCAGGGACCCTTGTCAATAGTCAAATCCAGAGATGGAGAACTGGTCTTTGCTGCCAGGGTACTGTGCTGGGGTCTCACCCTCATACTCCACGATCAGTGGTTCACCATCAATTCTTGATGCTTGAATGGTATAGTAACAATCAATTGAAGTGCCATTACCTGACTTCACTTTCACAATCTTACCCCATTCAATACCTTCAACAATAAGATCTTGAGAGTATCCAATCTGTGTAAGAGAAACGGTAATGGACTCTGGATCTACAAGTCCATCCCAATATTCTGGCAACTTAATTGTATTGTTTCCAGTAAGTCTTCCCCGAATATAAACACCTGCTTCTGGTCCTTCTAGACAGATGTGTCTCAGACGATGATTTTCCTTATTAGGGTGCTTAATATCAAATCCTTTCCAAGATTGAATATTGATATTACCTTGGAAAGTGGGAGCAGTAACTGTAGCTCCAGCAACAATTCCAGCATCAACTTGTAGAGCAGCAAATCTACCATTTACTTGTAAATATGGTGGACAAGCTTCTGGTGGATACTCATTATCTCCAGTAGTTGATCTTAGAATATAGTCGAAACTTGGATGAGGAACACCAATAACTGGTGCATCACAATTTTTACTACTATTTTGACCTGGTACAAATTCTGACATAATAAATCTCCTTATCGAACGTCGTAGTTATATCCAGCAATTGAATATCCACTGTTGTCACCTGGGTAGTCTGCTGGTGACTCACCTGGGTATTCGGCAATTAGTTTTTCACCATCTTTGCGTTCAGCATAGATGTGATAGAAACAATCAATTGGCATTCCACCATTCGATTGTAGATAGATTTTATCCTCATCAATACGTTTTACCATAACATGTTGATGAGATCCAATTGGAGTTAGATTTACTGTGATGCTTCTGACATCAACAAAGTCTTTCCAATATGCAGGAAGATTAATCTCCTTCTGGTTGGTAATTCTACCACGTATGTATACATCGTTAGTAGGACCCTCAGGACATGTATGCCTTAATCTCCATCCTTCTCTTGATGGGTGAGGAATATCAAAGTTTTTCTTTGCTGCAAGAATATGTCCGAAACAACTTCCTACAACTTGACCTTGAACAAATAAATTACCACCAACGATTACATCACCTGCAGTATTAATATCACCAAGAAAACCAGAACTACCTATAACTGCAAGTGAGAATGGGTTTGCTGGTGCTCCGTAACAGAAACCTCCAGGAATGAATGGTACTGGAGCATCTGGATTAATCAGAGGACCAATATTGACAGCACCCATATTAATTGCAAAGGGTGTACCAACATTCAATGGTCCCTCAATAAATGCAGCACCACGAACACGTGCAGGTCCCAAACCGAAGAATGGAACAACACCTAAACCAACATTAAGTTGATGTTGTATAGTTAAATCATCAAATGACCAGGACATAATTTTTTAAGCAGTATAGGATGAAAGTGTGGTGAAGTCAGTGACATTTAGTGGATCAGTTTTACCTGCAAGAGCTTTAGATGCACATGATAATCCTTTAATAAAGTTTGATACTATTTTCATTTCAGTGTTTGCAATAACTTTTCCTACGTGTGGTGTGTATAACCTGTATCCAGCTTCTGCTTTTAAATCAAAAGATCCATCACATTTAAGTTTGATATCTTGATTTGCCTCAATCTTAACGTGACCTCTTCCAGTCGTTTCACCATTTGCCAGGATATCAATATCCCTAGCAACTAGTCTAATACGACCATTGTCTGCTGTCAAGTTTATATCACCATTCAGGCAATGAATATCAATTCCAGGTTCTCTACCATTTACAGTGTCACCACATTTGACTTGGAATACACCAGGATTTCTGAAAGATGTCCATCCTGCTCTATTTCCATCATTATCCATGTGCATATAATGCAAAGGATGGAAAGCTTCAAATCCACATCCAGTTACAACTCCGTCTGCACATTGAGTTCCAAGTAACATCTCACCCTGAGGATTAGATTTTCTTACTTGAAAGTGCTTTAATGAATTTGACTTTGACATGCTATGGTTTTATTTTTATTTAGTACCCGTATCCGCCTCCTCCACCAGATCCAGAACTTCCTCCACTAGATGGTGGTGGAGTTGGTGTGGGTGTAGGTGTTGGAGCAGGTGTTGGTGTTGGAGTGGGTGCTGGAGCAGGTGTTGGAGTTGGTGTAGATTGTATCACAGTAGATGTCTGCGTTTCTTCTACAACTGCACCATCTGGAGATTCTACCTCTTCAACAGGAGTTGATGGAATAGCATTTCCAACGACTGCTGTTGGCTTTGCATATGCATCTCTTAAACTTTCTTCTGGTGTATCGTAAATATATGCATGTTTTGTTGGACTATGATATCTTCCAACCATCTTCCTTCCATTATGTTTATGGTATGGTCCATAATATGGTTGACCATTTACATAACCAATAACTAATCTTCCAATACAATCATCAACTGTAATAATTCTATCACCAGAAAGACTTCTTGCATTTTCATCGGGATCTTCATCAGTTCTCTTTTTAAAGATTGGTAAAATATTTGCGTTAATACCAGTTGTTGATTTGATATAGATGTCTGGGTAAGAACTAAAGGTTGAACCAGGATCTTGAATTATAACCTCAGTAAGTTGACCAATATCATTGAAAACTGGGACTAATTTTAGACCAGTATCTGATTTTCTTACTTTTCCACTAGGAGTTGTAAAGAAACGATTTGAATCATTAATTTGTTCTTCTCCATCTACAGTAGAACCACCAGATCCAGTACCAGTTCTTGTTACATCTACATATTTACCGTCTACAATTTCTCCACCACCTTCAACAACAATCACATCACCTAATTGATAATTAAATCCAGGATTTTGAATATACACTGCATCTAGTATAATATCTGCTTTTGCTCCACCAGATGTAGGTCTTTTGTCACGTGGTGATTTAATAAGTCTCCATTTACCACCGTCCCAACGTGCTTTATCTTCTGGTCTTACATCTTCACCAATAAATCCTTCCCAGTTACCAATTCCAGTAGTTACATTAGTATAGGGAACATTTATTTCAGGATCAACTGGTGCAGTTCCAGTGAAATCTGCTATACCAGCATCACCTTCAATTAAATTGTTTGGAGTTGGAACAGTAAGTGTTCCTCCATTTGGAATTTTGATTGGAATTGTTGGTCCTTGACCTTCAATGACTTGAATTACATTTCCATCAGGATCAAATACTTCTACCTCAGTATCCACTGGTAGTGCAATGCTTGGATGATTACCATCATATTCCTCATCAGGATTGTATGGAATTTCGATTATACTATCTGGTTTTTTAACTTCATACTTACCATCAGGATTTCTATAAACAGAATCTTCTGGTTTACTAATGTTTGTAGATCCATCTGGTTCATCTAAGTAACCAGATCCAGGTTGAATTACAACAGCACCAACGATTTGAATATCAGTTCCTTCTTTAAAACTTGTGTCTGCAGGACTGGTTGGATTGTTTCCATCCTGAGTAATAAGTTCAATTTTAGATCCACCACCATTACCACAAGAATCAGTAATACTGATTGATGGTGTATAAGTGTATCCACTGCCAAAACTACTAAAGTCAACACCCATAATTTGACCACCAGCCATCATTAGATTGCCAGCAAGTCCTGATCCACCTCCACCACCAAAAGAAATTCCTGGTGGTCCACATGGTAATTGTGAAGTATTACACTCTGGACCTGGTTCTCCAGGAATTGCCTGAGACAATTCATCCATTTTTTGTCCAAGGAACTCGGAGACAGCTGCTGCTTCACCAGATCCATCCCAGAAACTCCACTCATCCTTATACTCACAGTCTGGAGTTGAATCACATTTTAGGAAATTGAGAAGACCTATAATCATATCAAGAACAGACATTGCTGAACTGACTATTGATGCTCCTTGTCCAACTAAACCAGCAATGCCACTTACAGCACTATTAACAGCACCAGTAATCTCACCAAGAATATTTCCAATCATGTCACCGACCATCTTTTCGGCAGCACACATTGGTGCCATGACATAATTGTCAACCAGAGCAGTGAACATATCCTTTGCCATGCTGAAGAGAGTGTCCATAATTTTTTGGAACACGCAAGCAAGGGTATCAGTAGTTTCTGATGCACCACCAGAGAATGCTTGTCTTAAACTTGGTGGCAACATCTCACCAACATCTTTTAGACCATTGTTAATTTTGTTGAGAATAAAACCTCTCATCTTACCAACAATCATCTTAAACATGGATGCAACTGCACCAGCAACCATGTTAGTGATGTTTGATATGTTTGCTAAGATGCTATTTGCAGTTTCAATTGCAGTTGATGCAAGAGATTGTATTCTTTTAATTGTTGCAAGTGCTCTTTGAATGAAACCTTGAACACCTTTTACTGGTCCACCACCACCTTCACACTCAATGTTTTTCTTTCTGGGTGATTTTTCTTTTCCGTCTTGTGCCTGTTGATTTTCTTTTGAAGTTAATTCAGATGCGTCTGCACTATTGTGTTCCTTAGCAGGTTTTTCATTCTCACCCTCTGGTTCAGCAACTCTTATATCTTTCTCTGCAACATCTTTTGGTCCAGTCTTTCCATCATATCCAGTTCTATTTTCAAACCCTTCCTCAGGATCTCCACCAAAGAGTGAAATTCTTGGATTGTTTGGAAGACAACCTAAAATTCTTGGTTGTCTTCCTTCGGCACCATCCAAAAACCATCCTGTAACCCATGAACCTTGAGATAGGCAAACAGTTTCACCATAACCACCATGCCCAGTTCCTGCAGTCACAGGAAGAACGACATCTGCTATATCCAGTTGAGAATCTGGGACAACTTTGACCTCAGAGTCTCTACTGAATATTCTGACACGATATCGTTTACCGTAACCTTTCACCTCATCTTTTTGATGATTTTGAAGGACTTCGTTCCCAACCCAAGTAGACTCGTCAACAACTTGACCAGTCCACCAATACATTATGTTTTTGGGAGCACCAGTGTTGGTATGATTTTGTGAAACTTGTCTAACCATATCTTACTCAATTGTCATGTACTTTACACTCAGGAGCACCTGGTTCTACCTCACAATAAAGTTCAAGTGGTGAGGGATCATGATGATCTCCTGCCTCAATCTCTTCTTTGTGGTTCTCGACATACACTTCTAACTCATGTAGTTCTTCTTCTACGTGACGACGTTGCTGTGGAGAGGTGGTTGGATCTTGAAGGATTTCTTTATCCTTTTCAATATGGGCTTCGATATTTTCCATTTTGTTTACGAGCAAACAACAGAATCTCTGATTATATTTAGCTTGGTGTAGCATCCTTCTGGAGCAATTAAATGCGCCACGTCTGCTACTAGGTATTTTCCAGATTTTATCTCAGAAATATTTTTCGTAGTTTGTTTAGCAGAAATTTCTGGAAAGTCGCAGTGTATCACATCACCTGGGAATATACCAAAATCACCATATGTTTTAATATTTGCCGAGAATATGCGGGATTGATAATATCTCTTTGTTGCAATTTGTGGAACTTCATCAACATTAAAAGTTTGTTCTTCAGAATTTTTAAGTTGATCTTCTAATACTGGTCCTGCTGGTTGAATACCAGTGTCACGTTGGGCACTCAGAACTCTAGTAGTTGATTCCGAAATCCCCAAATGCTCAGCAACTTTAGGTGGATTGTCGGATAAGTTATTAGCACCCTGATAAAGATCTGCAGCAACTTGTTCTGTTTGAGTATATTGATTACTCTTAGGATCAAATGTTCTCATTCTCGTTTTCTGAAATGCACCATATTTCATAGAGTCATGTACATTTAAATGATTTGAAAATTGAGCAGATAATATTTTATTACTATAACCTACAGGAAGTTTTGGAGTTTCTGTCAGTATCATTCTTCTTTTAGGTTCTTGACTAAACATAACATCAATAGATCTAAAGTTAAGTCCATTATAAGTATCAAATAAAAGATATCCAGCAGACTCAGGAAACTTTTCTGGTTGTGCTTTAGGAGCTAGTGATGTAACAAAGTCAAGAGGTCTTTCTGTATTTCCTTTTACTGGTAATTCTGTTACTGTTGGATCAATAGCAATTGCTCTTTCCGTAATTGGGGTAAGAACTTCATTAACAGTGTCACTTATCTTTTGATCGAATCTAGTTATAACAAAATTTTCTTCCAGATCATTTTTTATAAAATCTGGCATACACATTTCAACTTCATGAACTTCTTTCATTGTGTCAGTTCCTGTTGACTGAATTTCCGATATTAAAAATGATGTTGGACCAGTGAATTCCAATTTCTGCTTTCTTTCATCTTCGACTATAAGTTCAACTTGTTCACCAACAGTTAAACAAAAACCTTTTTCTTCAATAGCTACAGTGTCACCGTCTTCCCGTCTAACTCCAGTATCAAACATATTGAACTTTCCTCTAACGGAGTGATCATATATGCTTTGAAATATTAATATATGAGAAAACGCACCTTCTCCAAGTAAACTAACATCTTCTCCGTAATTTGAAAGGATAGTAAACGTTGTTACGTTTTGTACCTCTAATGCTTTATTTGACATTTATGAATAATACAGATGTGGTTTACTTGTATTTGGTGTTTGAGATCCAGGATTAGCATGTACTATAACTGGTCTGTTAATAATAACTGTTTTCTGTCCCTCTTCTTCATAGTCTGCTTTATCTCTTAAAGCGATATCCTTATTTAGTTTGTCGGGAACAATAATATTTTTATCCGATTGTGGTGCAATAAAGGTTCTAGAATTTGAAGGTGATGGTGAAGATGATGAAGAAGATGATGAAGAAGATGGAGCAGGAGGATCTGGTCTTCTGAAACCTCTCATAAAACTTGTTGTAGGAATAGGAGATGAATACGTTCCTGGTCTGCTCTTGAGTCTAGACCTTGCTCCAGCAAATACATCAGTATATGCGCCATCATCCTTAAAGTTCAGGTTCGGGAGTTTTTTCTCACTACTAGATGATGTGTTAGATGTGTCTGTTGTATCTGTTGTATCTGGTGGAGGAGTTGGTTTTGTATCCTTATATAATGTGTCTCTCACATCATCATCTATATCTTTAGTAATTGTAGTTTGTCCAGATTTATCAATTTTACCATCTTTCATATCCATAAGAGCAGCTTCTTTTGCTGCTGCAGCTGCTAATTGCTTTATCTTATCGTATGGAATATTTCTCGCATCTTTTTTGGTGTAATGATCTAACCAATACTTATAGTGCTGTTGATATGATTTGTCATATAGGTAATACTTTTCAATATTTTCATCCACAATAACTTTTTTGAGTTCAAGATTTGTTTGCTTAGAAACTTGATCTTTCAAACCTTGACTTTCTAGAAGTTGTTTGAACTCATCGCTCCTTGGATCAACAGGACCGAGTTCTTCTTTTCTAAACACACCACCACGTAGTCTCTTATTCACCTGCTTGATGACAGCATCATTTCCTTCCATTTTATATCTTACATAATATGATTTGTCATTTAATACTAATCTCTCAGTAATTACAGATCCCTCTGAATATTTTGCAGGGTCAAAATCTTTCATTGAAGTATTACCTGATGGTGTATATGGTTGTACATCATTCTTAGGTGCTGGTTTTGGTCCAGATTTCTTGGGATCGTCCTGATCATTATCTCCTCTAGCATTATTTTGATCATCACCTTCGGTAGGTTCTTTACCAGACAACTCTGCCTTGAAGTTTCTGTAGTGCTTCTTAATCATATCACGAAGGACAGGACCACCACTTCCAGGTTCTGCACCTTCCTTGACCACATACAAGTCCCATCTATGCATTGGTTCATTGGGAGCACGATTGAACATACCATAGTTGTCAGGTTTTCCATCACCATTCATATCTAAATGACCACTCAGACCTCTTGGATCTAAACCAGAACCTGCTTCAGCATGTGTCCAAACATTCTTATCAATATCACCTTCTTCCCATCCCCACTTGACAGCAAGTCTTGCTGCCTCAGCAGCCATTTGATTTAATTGTTCATGCGTCACTGGTGCTTTTCCGAAGTTATTAACACCCGTAGCACCAGCCATTGCAGCAAGAGACAGACCCACTGAGTTGCTGTTCTTTCCTTCAGTGTGTCCTCCTCTTGCATCATAAGATTTATTTCTAACTATACCACCATCACCTGTAAAGATTGTGTGATATCCATAACTCGCACTTGCATCACCATAATTTCCTGCAGTCCAGTGCAAGTAAATCATAGTGTCCTTTTTCCTTGTTGTTCCAGGATTAAAGTTGGGGTCATCAAATGGAACTTTTGTAATGTTTCCAGATCCAGATGGAAGACTTTTTACACCACCACCTTTTGTTAGATTACGTTTGTGTGGTTTATTTCCTCCAGGACTGTTGGGATCATCTTGATCGTTGGTTCCTCTCTTGTTATTGCCATTATTATTACCACCACCACCATCACCAGCACTTCCTGATGCCTTATTAATTTTTTCATCTTTTGGACTAGCAGACATACTAGACTTAAAGAATGATTGTCTTAGAATATCAAATTTTTTCCCTATGTTAAGATTAAATGGGTTTAGTAACGTTGCCCAACCACCAAGTTTAAATCCTTCTTCAGGAATACCTAACCATTGTAAAGGTATGTTTATTTTCCGACCAATGAAATCCCACTCAATTTTACCTGGGATTTTTGGTTTTCCATCATTATAATTTTGTATATTAGATATACCCTTTAACATCCAGTCTTTAAATATTGTAATGCCATTAATGACCTTCATCATATCACGTTTCAGTTTTGCACCAACAGCAGCTACACCACCACCTCTGATCAATTCATAGAAAATATCACCAACATATTCACCTGCTAGTGTTCCTATGATTGATCCGAGAATTGGAATAGGAATAAGGTTTCCGAGGAGACCACCAAGAGCAGCACCACCAGCACTAAACAATGCTCTATCAAGTTTACCAGTCTCCATATAGGTGTTGATACCCATGATGAGTGGACCGATGATAGGAATTTTAATCTTACTTGCAAACTTAGATGCAGCAGCACCAAATCTTCTTGTAGCAAGTCGAGCACCACGACCCATAATTCTGGTCTGAAGACGACTTCCTGCTCTTCCAAGTCCTCGTCTAAAGACACCACCAAATCTTCCACTTGCTCTGGCTCCACCAGTAGCACTAAGACCACCACCAGCAGGTTTGGGAACGATCTGACCTTTTCTAAACAGTTTGTTTATATTTGCCTTTGCTTTCTGTGCTGCTTGAGTAGGTGACTTACCAGACTTTACAGCATTATCATATGAATTTTGATATGCTCTTGCAGCTTGATTACCATACTTTCTTTCAATCAGTTTTGCTTGACGACCACGGTTCATATATTCCGCAGACTTATTGGTGCCAGTACCAAATTTGCCTGCTTGGTTATACCCAGCAAACTTATTCAGTTGTACTGGTTTACCACCAGGTAGTTTTAATGTCTTTGGTACTTTTCCACCACCAGGTATTTTTCCACCACCAAGATTAGCAGGAACACCTGCCATTGCAAGGATCATTGCAAGGTTGATAAACCTATTAAATGTTCCTAAGAATTGGTTATATTGTTTTCCTGCTTCTTCTCCACCAACACCTTCAATTTCTTTTCCGATGGCATCAGTTACACTATAGACACCATCAACCAATCCTATCATTCCATCTAAGATCTTACCACCAAGATCAATAATAAATTCTGTCGCAGCAGCAAGACCTTTTATAATATTGCCTACAACTTCTTTATTTTCAAGTAAAAATAATACAATTTTTCCAGCAAGAATACTGAAAATGAAATTTTGAATTGCCCCAAAAATTCCACCACCACCTGGAGAAATCTTACTAAGACCTCCCATGATGCCACTACGATCAGGTTTTCTCTCTAATCTTCCTTCTGTTTTTTCTCTTCTCTCTTTTTCAAATAATTTTTTCTTATTCTTTACATCCTTACCCTCTTCTTTTACTGACTTACCAAGTAACTTTCTAATCTCTAGTACTTCCTTGTCAATTTTTTCAAGTGTACTTTTTCCAGACACCCCAGCAGTTGTCTTGGGTTGTACAGTAGTTCTTCTTGCAGGAATATCTGAAGCAGGAACAAGTGCAGTCTTTGGTCTTACTACGAGAGCACCACTGCCACCTTGCTCTTGATCCTGATTGGGACGTTTGATAATTTGATTTTTCTTTTTATTTCCACTACTAATTAATTTTTTTCCAGCACCTCTTGCAGCACGTTTTGTTAATGCTCCACCTGCACTTCTAAGTAATGCTCCTCCTAGTGCCCCAATCATGCGAAGTCACCTCCTAAGGTATTTGCCATGACCATTTGTCTCACTTCTTTTGCCTCTCTTGATCCAGAAACTGTTGGGAAATCTGGTGCTTCTGGAGCACTAGTTTTACTACTAGGATCACCACCATGACCTATACTATCTGGTGGTGCATTTATAATTTGAGTCGTATCCTTCTTCGTAGGTTTTAACTTATCAGTAGGTGCAACTTTATCCAAAGGAATTGGAGTAAGTTTTGATTTGTTAATATTTTTCTCTTCATCAATAAGTTTAAGAGTTTCGGGATCTGTTACTTTTTTACCAGCATCGGATCCAAAAATATTAACAGTTAATTTATTAATTTCACTCTTTGTTGGTGCCCTACCATTTTTCTTAGTAAATTTAACTGCTTGTTTAGCTAACATTTCTGTTTGCTCTGGACTTAATTGTTTAGTTTTTGCATGTTCTCTTGCAAGTTGATTTGCATCCATACCACCAGGAAGATCCTTGAGTTGCATTGTAGGATCTAGTTCAACGTCTCCGAGATTAAAATCTACATTAGTAGTTAGATTTGTTGGATTATTTGTTACCTTAGTTGGATCAATTTTTGGTGAAGGAGATGAAGAAGAAGATGAAGATGATGAAGAACTTGTATCCGAGAAACCTCTCATGAAACTTCTTGTAGGAATAGGAGATGAATATGTTCCTTGTCTAGCCTTAAGTCTTGATCTTGCTCCAGCAAATACATCAGTATATGCACCATCATCCTTAAAGTTCAGGTTCGGGAGTTTTTTACCCGTATCTCCACTACTGCTATCTTGACTACTATCCTGACTACTATCTGTAGTAGTATCTGTAGTAGTATCATTACCTGCATTTGGATCTACCTTATCACTTCCATCTCTATTCCTTCCAGTTCCTCTGTGTCCATGCTTTTCATGGAATGCTTTTACCAAACCAGGAACTTTTGTAGGATCAACAGGTTGTTTATTCATTCCATAAAAACCACCATCAGTTACTTTCCAACCATCTTCGGTTTTTGTAAAGTGATAGTTTTTACCTTTATGTCCAACAGTGTCTGACATACCAGGTTTCAGACCATAGTTTCTATTTCCTAGTGCATCTGTTCCCGCATTATCTGGAATTTTTACCTTATCATCTAGTGGATGTACTGGACCTTTTGGATCTAGTTTTGGTGCTTTCCCTTTAAATTCTATTGTATAATCAGTAATCTTCTTGTCACCAGTGATTGGTCCCAATGGCGCATCATTTTTTGCCATATGAATAGTATATCCACCACCACCTGTTCCCAAATAATCTTTGGTGGCAACACTAAAATCTAACATGTGATTATCTGAGTGTCCTTCAACACCAGGACCAACGTCATTTACACGAACGACTGCAGATTTATCTCCCTTAGTAACGACAACCTGGAATGGTTTCTTGATAGTTTTCCCAATACCACCCCAGTTTGGATTCTGTGTTGGTGTGGTCATGTCACTAGGAAGTAGTTTAATTAATGGTGGGAATGCAGCTGCAGAGAAAACGTTTGGTTTATATGCTTCACCAGTTGAGGTTTTGGGTAATCCGTCTTCAGTCTTATGTCCACTTGCATTAATTCCACCCAGAGATGGATCATAGTAAGTTGTCTTTGCATTGTTTGCAATGATGCTACCACCACCTTCAGCATAAGTGGTTCCACCCATTATCTTTGGTTTATTTGTACCACCACCAGCAGCATTAATAGACTCCATAAAGTCACTGCCGAACTTATCAACAGCACCCTTACTCATAACAAATTCACCAGGAGATAGCATAGCAGGAACAGTGTCAGTTCCCATTGGTTTCATAAATGCATTACCACCACCAGCCATTGCTAACCAGTCAGGAACTCCACCACCACCAGAGAACATGCCACCCATTGGTGATCCAGTCATTCCACCAGAATCCATAATCTCATCAAGTTGAGACTTGCCTGGATTGTTAGGATCTTTTATAACTGCAGTTCCATCTCGACTTGCATTATATGCCATGACAGCAGTAGTTCCGACTGTTGCTAATGCCAGTGCAGCAATTGGATTTTTTGCTATGAGTCTTAGTAATGTGGGTATTGCTTTTTTCAACAAGAACCCAGTAAGTCTTACCATTCCACTTACTACGGTTCGGATAAAACCACCTAGTGGAGTAGCAAACAATACGAATGCAGCAGTCAGTGCTGGCCACCAATCTTTTAAGAACCTACCAAGACTTTCAAGTTTCTTCTTGTTCTTTGGATCACCCATCCAGTCAATAATCTTGACTAGAATTTTACCCATAATGACATTCTTGATCCAATTAAAGATCATATCAAAGACACTTAGTCTAGGTACAGCACCTTTTAATTTTTTGAGGAAATTTTTTCCTTTCTTATCTTCTTCTAGTCTATCTTCTTTTGCTTTTCTTTTTTGCTTCTGAAGATTTTTTCTTTCAATATCTCTAATACTTTTAGTTATATCAATTCTCTTCTTTAAAAGTTCTTTTATCCCGACAACATTCTTCAGGATACTTTCAAGAAGTCCTTGAGATTTATCTGATTTTATTTTTTCTTTCTTCTGCTCACTCTTATGTTGT
>Ga0213858_10000402_pt1 | contig 20843 bp, 17 predicted proteins | sample PICome_FD_160122 | JGI IMG/M metagenome (GOLD analysis project Ga0213858, IMG submission 160122) | Coastal seawater microbial communities near Pivers Island, North Carolina, United States - PICO245 | ecosystem: Environmental > Aquatic > Marine > Coastal | place: USA: North Carolina | collected... | reverse complement strand
CTTTTCTGCATTAAAAGGGGAAACATCCAACGCTACCACAGTTCCATAATTCAGATTTCCTCCCCCAGAACCATTGGTGAGATCGCCACTAATTGCATTCCAAAGACCTGCACCATTCTCAGTACGATAAACGCGTTGTGTGGCGGTATACATCACTTCTGAATTTTGAGGATCAAAAACTATCGGGGTGTCCCAATTTTTTCTATCTCCTCCGGATATCCCGGCTGTTGCGCCTGTAAAACTCACTCCGTTATTGGTGGACTTCGCTATATTACCATACTGATATTGAGCAAAAATCACATTTGAATCATCAGGGTCCACTAGTGGCTGAAAGCCATCTCCCCCGTAAATAATTTCATAATCGTCTGGCCCGCCGGTGAGACTTCGATGAGTGCTGTTATCCTGGGCCCCCAAATAAATACCTAGTGCATTAGATGGGTCGACAAAACAGCGATATAATTGGGTGATGGGCAATTGTTGGTCCTTGGTCCATGTAGTTCCTCCATCAGGACTAAAATAGACCCCTCCATCATTGCCAAGAACGAGCTTATTGGGATCATTTGGATCAAAAACTAAAGCATGCTGATCTACATGTACATTATTGAATACTCCAAACCAAGTATTGCCACCGTCAGTTGATTTTTGGACTTGAAAGTCAACATTGTAGATGGTATTCTCATCGGTCGGATCAACCACGACGCCCCTGAACCACCAATGAAATCCAACATTATTTAAAGCAGAGGAATTCATGGTAACCCATGAATCGCCACCATCGTCACTGCGATATACCCCCTGAATGCTCCCAATGGCATCGGCATAGCGGGCGTACAACACTTGGGGATTTGAAGGGGCAATGACCACGCTAATCCTCCCCTTTTGGCTGGCTGCCGTAGGTAAGCCGTTAGTGAGTTCTTCCCAAGTATTTCCACCATCAATGGTTCGGAACAAACCCGAGGTTTCACCCCCATAAGATCGGTATTGCGGTCTTCTAACGCGTTGCCATGCCGCTGCATAAGCAATTTGCCCATTAGTCGGGTGTATGGCCATGTCGACGATCCCTGTTGAATCACTGACAAATAAGGACTGAGTCCAAGTGTCTCCTCCATCCTCTGAAAGGTACACACCACGATTAGAATCATTGCGAAATAGTGGGCCCATGGCCCCAACATAAATGCGATCTGGATTATTTGGATCAATTAATACCTTGCCAATATTTCCGACTTGCGAAAGCCCTTTATTGGTCCAGGTCATCCCAGCATCATCAGAAACATAAATGCCGTCGCCATCGTAAGCCAGAGATCCTCCTCCAGCGTTGACCTCACCAGTACCCACCCAAACACGATTACTGTTGCTCGGGTCTTTGGCAATGTCGCCAATGGAAAGGGAATTTTGTCCATCGAAAATTGGCGACCAGTCTGCGCCTCCATTTTGGGTTTTAAACACACCTCCTGAGGCGGCAGCCACATAAAATTCTTGACCACTGACCATCTCGATATCACTGATTCTTCCTCCGATATTGATCGGGCCCACCGAAGACCAATTCCCTGCGGTGACATTCATGATCTCTTTTGACGTCATGGCATTTCTTTGGGCCTGTGGGTTGATTTGGCCTGAGGGATAAGCCCGCTGCATGAACATCCAATCGTTGGGTTTTTGACTCGAATCATGAATCTGAGTAGTGATTTCAGGAGTGTTGTCCTGACAATTGACTAAAAAAAGTGATAATAGAAAAAGACCGAGATAACGCATGGGATAAAATTGATGGAATAAAGATAATCGATTTCGGCCTTTATTCAGAGAGTCTGAAGACATAAATGATCTTGCCGATTTGTCGTGTAGGCGCCCTTGAATCTGAATTAAATTCAGTGGCTAAAGCTGCCCGTTTGGCGGGATCCAATAGACAAGAAGCATTATTGGTGGTTCCTCTTACTCCAGGCATTGCAGAGACCACCTGGCCATTTTGATTAACTTCAATACTGACGACCACCCGACCAGCTTGATTGCAGTCTTGAACAATGATTTCCTTATGGACAGCACGTCTACCGCCCAGCAAATAATTCCCATCACCATCAAGTCCGATTCCCAGGTCATAGGGGCTTGTTGATGGCTCATCACTCAACTGACTTCCTTTGGCTTGCTCACTGATTTCATCCTGTCCACTGGACTGCTTGTCTTGATTTAGAGTATTTTGACCGGCCAAAATACGCTTGAGCGCCTCTTGAGTTGCGGCGTCAGCCTCTGGCTTTTTTTCTGATTCTACACTCACGGTTTCGTCCTCAGTTTGCATCATCTGCTCTGACGCCTGCTCTGAAACAGTTGAGTTTAAGTCGCGCTCGGCCATTTGTTGTTCTCCATCAGTTGGCACGAGATCAGTGCGCTGGGGCACTGAATTTTCTGGAATCTCAAGGTCTTGCTCTGTGGTTTGCTCACTGGCCGCGGCGGTTATTTTCTCAGATTGATCACCCGCGTTTTGAGTTCGATCATCCATAGCCTCTGGTGCACCAAAAGCAATAATCACTCCGCGCTCTAGAGGTGGGTCGTAATGACGCAGCCCCAATAACATTAGAGCTAACAGAATCAGTAGGCCAATAAGGGCCGTGCGAAAAATTCCTCTTTGTTGATGTACAGTTAATGCGCTCATGGCCACTATTTCGGGTTTACCGCCAAGACCAATTGATAACTCCTTTGATTGGCTAAATCCATGACATAGACGACTTCCTCGATTGGAACTCCTTGCTCAGCTCTTAACATTACCGCTGGTTTTTGTTGACCACTGAGCACTTCATCCAAGGCTTTAGCCAAGCCTCCTTTGGTGACCCGCTCTTTGTTCAAATAAAAGGCCCCATCCTTGGTAATGCTCACAGAGGCTTTTTGTTGGTTGGTCGACTTCCCCTTAGCCTGAGGCAACAATAAATCCAAGGCGTTAGGCGTAATGGCCGGTGAGGTCAATAAAAAGAAGACCAAGAGCAAAAAGACGATGTCGGTCATGCTGCTCATACTAAAGGTCGCGCTAACTTTATTGCGTCCGCGCAAATTCATGAGGCAGGTTCATTTAGTAAGTCGATAAAATCAACGGCAGTAGCCTCCATTTGATGCACTACCTTATCGGTTTTTACCACCAAATGATTGTACGCCATATAGGCCACGATTCCGACAATCAAGCCGGCAACCGTTGTGGTCATAGCGGTATAAATGCCTTCAGCTAATGCCCCCATTTCAGCTTGACCGCTACTGTTGGCCAATTCATGGAAGGCCAACACCATACCGATGACCGTACCCAAAAACCCAATCATGGGAGCAGCACCAGAAATGGTCGCCAAAAGACTCACGTTTTTTTCCAAGGCATAAACCTCAAGTCGGCCAGCATTTTCTATGGCAGAATTGATGTCTTCTAGGGGGTGCCCAATTCGGGAAATGCCCTTTTGTGTCAAACGCGCCACTGGAGTCTTGTGTTGCTGGCACAACACCTCGGCTTGCTCGGTTTTACCAGAAATAATGTAGTTTCTAATTTGATTCATGAAGTTGGGGTCAGTTTTACTGGCCGCTTTAATGGCCGACAAGCGCTCAAAATAAATGTACAAGGCTACCAACAAGAGCACAAACAACAGACCGATAATGATTTGACCCCCCAAATCTCCACTTAAAATTAAGTCCAGTAAGGACAAGCTTTGGGTTTCAGGAGCCTGATCGACAGCCATTTCAGCTTGCTGAGCGGCCAGGGGAAACGATAAATGAATCATAAATAGTGTTTCTAAAAGAACGCGGCCAATAGACTATAATTGTCAAAGATGATTAAAAAGTACCCGTTCAATAAATAAAAAGAGACCTGCGCCAGCCAGGAATCCAACAAAGGCCAGCCAAGCGACTTTTTTCAAATACCAAATAAAATTAATGCGCTCCATGCCCATGGCAGCAACCCCTGCGGCGGACCCGATAATCAACATGCTGCCGCCAGTTCCTGCTGCATAGGCGATAAAGTTCCAAAGTACTGAATCAATCGGTGCGTCATACATACCAATTGAGGCGGCGACCAAAGGCACATTGTCGATAACCGCGGAGAACATCCCCAATAGAATCACCACCACGTCTTGATTCGGGATGGCGCTTTGTAGAGACTCGGCCAGATAACGCAATGTTCCAACCGATTCACCGCTCTGAGTCATCCCATAAACCAAAGCTTCCAAACCGGCTACGGCCATAAGAATTCCAAGGAAAAATAGGATGCTAGACATTTCAATTCGTGACAGCGCCTTGTGCGCACTGTAAAGATGGCGTCGCTCTTGAGTAAAGTCCTCTTCAGGGTGGATGTACTCAGAAACCAGCCATACGACACCCATGGCGAGCATCATGCCCACATAGGGCGGTAAATGCGTCAATGTTTTAAAAACAGGCACAGAAACGATCATTCCCAATCCTAAATAAAGCATGACTTTGCTGCTGAGTAACCGCTGAGATTCTGCGTCCTCAGTTACGCTGACATCTATTTTTCCTTGAAAGGGTTTGAGATAAGAAGCGATGAAAAACGGCAAGATAAAACAGAGTATTGATGGCAAAACAACGAACTCAATCAGTCCCACTGCGGAAACTTTTTTGGCAATCCATAGCATGGTTGTGGTTACGTCTCCAATGGGTGACCAAGCGCCTCCCGCGTTAGCCGCAATCACTACCATGGAGGCGAACCAAATTCGATCATTTTTATCATTGATTAACTTACGCAGCAAAGTGACTAGTACTATGGTCGCGGTCAAATTGTCAATAATTGCCGATAAGATAAAGGCCAGTCCCCCAATGATCCACAACAAAGATTTTTTGCTATCGGTCTTAACTGCTCCCTTCAACACCTCGAAACCTCGGTGCAAGTCAATGATTTCAACTATGGTCATGGCGCCAATCAAAAAGATCAGTATTTCTGCAGTTTTCCCTAAATGATGCAGTAAGGTTTGCTCAAAACCATGCATGGCCTTCTCTCCACCAGTCAATGCATTAAAAATAGATCCCTCGGTATCTATAATTTCAAACCAACCAGAACCAAAGCCCACGGCCAGTAATCCCCAAATAACGGCGGCCATGATTAAGGCAGGCACTGTTTTATCCAGTCGTAAAGGATGTTCGAGGGTGATGGCCAAATAGCCAACGACAAAAACGAGAATAACTAATGATTCCATAGTATTGCTTTCTGATAATTAAATAAGTTGATTCAGGGCGATTTCGAATGCCGTTGCACTGATGTTCTGGGCCTGTTTATTTTGTTTATGTACCCGTTCTAAAGCCCCCCTAATGGTGTTTGAAACGTCTTCAAAAATGGCCTCGTCAGTCATGATCACTCGTTTTTCCATAAAGTAGGCAAATACACGAGCCATTCCACAATTACTGATAAAATCCGGGATTAAACTGATTTGTCGATCCGTGGATTCCATTATGGGACCAAAGAAGATCTCTTTATCGGCAAAGGGAACATTAGCCCCCGAACTGACCACCTTTAACCCCGAATCAATCAGGGATTGGATTTGGTCTTGACTGATAAGCCTGGAAGCCGCACAAGGGGCAAATATGTCCGCGCTGATGGACCAAATACGGGCGTTGACCTCTTCAAAGGACAACAAATTATCCCCCGCTAAAGCATTGCCATTTTTATTTAAAAATAGTGCCTTTACCTGATCAAAAGACAGCCCGGATTCGTCGATGATCCCACCTGCCCGATCAATGATACCGACAATGATGGCACCAGATTGAGCCAAATAGTAAGCAGCAGCCGAGGCCACGTTTCCGAAACCTTGAATAATGGCTCGTTTGCCTTTAATGTTACCTCCGTAAATGTCGTAATAGTGACGGACCGCCTCCGAAACACCAAAACCTGTAATTAGGTCCGCAACCGTATATTTTCTCTGGACGTCGGGGGAGTAAATGGGATTTTCCACCACCTTGATCACACCCTGTCTCAATTGACCGATTCGATTAATTTTATCGGCTTCCGTTGGGCTAAAGTGTCCGTTAAATACACCCTCTTGAGGATGCCATACCCCACTTTCTTCGGTAATTGGTATGACCTCATTGAGTTCATCTACATTCATATCCCCTCCTGTGCCGTAATAGGATTTTAACAGGGGAGAAACGGCCCGATACCAGCGCTGTAGCACCCCCTTTTTACGGGGGTCGCGTGGGTCGAAATTGATTCCCGATTTAGCCCCGCCAATCGGTGGGCCAGAAACCGTAAATTTCACTTCCATTGTTTTGGCCAAACTCAAAACCTCATTTTGATCGAGACCCACCCGCATTCTCGTACCACCACCAGCGGCACCACCGCGTAAACTATTGATTACGGTCCATCCTTCAGCCTCCGTTTCGGAGTCACGCCAGTGAAAGACGATTTCTGGTGATTTTTCTTCAAATTTTTGGAGTAATGCTCTCATTAACGGTGATGATATTAGGTCTGTATTTGACCGATGTTTGGTCCAGGATGAGTGCCCAAAAACGTCACATAGATCCAAGAGTCACAAATATAAAAAATTGGAGAGGCTCATGATTAAATAAACGTAAATTTTATCCCAAGGGATGAGCCCGATCACTGGGCAAAGCAGTTATTTAATTTACAATTTTTAGGTTTTTTGAGTTAATGGCCGAAATTATATTTCAGGTTTAGGCCAGATGATGCCGCTGGAATGATCATGAGACGCACCGGTCACCGAGCTCAAGCAATTGATTTCATTTCTCCAACGCAATACCCCGAGTAACCCAAAGATGAGTGCTTCTTTAAACATAACTAAATCAGATGATGGAACGAGATATCGTCCTGATGAAATCAAATTTAATTCATTGATCAAGTGGTCGTTAAATGCACCACCACCTGTCACCAAAACCCGATCAAAGGGTTGACAAATCCGCTCAATTTGATGAGCCATATGCCCTACCAGTGTGGCCAACCAATCCTCCGGACTCAGTTGAAATTCATCGTATAGCGGCACAATGTTGGTTTGAACCCATTCCAATCCGAGTGATTTGGGTGGAGGCTGAGTGTAATAATCCAAGGCATTCAATCGCGCTAAAAGCGACCGATCCAATTGCCCAGACTGCGCAAAAACCCCTTTGTCATCATATGGAGCTCCCAATTTCTGTGCAAAGTGATTTAAAACTAGGTTCAAAGGCGCAATATCGAATGCGATGGTCCGGTCTGAAACCTGATTCATGTGCAATTTTTTATCCGGGCAGAAATACGATACATTGGCAAAACCACCGAGGTTCAAACATGCTGAATAATCACCAAAAAGCAGGCGATCTCCTATGGGCACTAAAGGAGCCCCTTGCCCACCAAAAGCCACATCTTGAACTCTAAAATCACAAACTACAGGACAAGGTAAATCTTGAGTCAACTCCTTTAAATTTCCTATTTGAAGGGTTGTTCCAAAATCAGGCTGATGCCGTACGGTATGACCATGGCTGCAAATCAAATCCAAATTGTCAATCTGCTCCCTGTTGATAAAATCTAAAATGAATTGATTCAAGAGGTTGGTGTAGGCGAGATTCACCTGAGCCAGGTCCTCAGGGGATAGTTCAATAGAACCGCGCAGACGATCTTGCCAGGCTTTCTGGTAAGGAACAGTCACTGCCTTTTTTATGGAATAGGTCCAGTTTTTGGCCTGGTCCAAGGAAAAATCGCAGTACGCCAAATCGACCCCATCGCAGGACGTGCCACTCATGACCCCAATAACCTTATAATTGATCCTTTTCACCTTGTTAAATTTAGTCGCTTTTATTGACAATCCATAGACAATCCAATATCTTTGCCATGAAAACGAAAACGTTTTAGTAAACCAAACCAAAAACCCCAAAAAAACCACTACCAATGGATTTTAATCTTACCGAAGAACACCTCATGATTCGTGATGCCGCACGAGATTTTGCCCAGAACGAACTCCTGCCGGGCGTTATTGAACGCGACACACATCAACAATTTCCGGCCGAACAAGTCAAAAAAATGGGAGAAATGGGCTTTATGGGAATGATGGTCGATGCTCAGTATGGCGGCGGTGGCATGGACACTTTGGCCTATGTGTTGGTCATGGAAGAACTCAGTAAGGTAGACGCCTCGTCTTCGGTGATCGTTTCTGTAAATAACTCTTTGGTTTGTTATGGCATTCAGGCTTATGGCTCAGAGGCTCAAAAAGAAAAGTATCTCAGGCCATTGGCGACAGGACAGGCGCTTGGTGCATTTTGCCTCAGTGAGCCAGAGGCAGGGAGCGACGCAACCTCTCAAAAAACAACCGCCATCGATCATGGAGATCACTATCTTCTCAACGGAACGAAAAACTGGATCACCAACGGAGGGACCGCAGATTACTACATCGTAATCGCACAAACTGATCGAGATAAAGGGCATCGCGGCATTAACGCATTTATCGTAGAAAAAGGCCTAAATGGCTTTTCCATTGGCCCAAAAGAAGACAAGCTGGGCATACGTGGAAGCGACACACACAGCCTGATGTTTCACAATGTCAAAGTTCCTAAGGAAAATCGCATCGGTGAGGATGGATTCGGGTTCAAATTTGCCATGAAAACGCTGAGCGGTGGCCGAATTGGGATTGCCGCCCAAGCCTTAGGTATTGCTGCTGGCGCCTATGAACGCGCACGGGATTATGCCAAGATACGTACAGCATTTGGCAAAGAATTGTTTAAGCATCAAGCCATTTCATTCAAATTGGCCGACATCTACACGCAAATAGAAGCCGCAAGAAATTTAGTTTTCAAGGCAGCTTGGGAGAAAGACCAAGGCCTAAATTACGATCGAAGCAGTGCCGTTGCCAAATTATACGCCAGTCAAGTAGCCATGGACACCACGGTTGAAGCGGTTCAAATTCATGGAGGCAATGGATTTGTCAAAGAATACCATGTGGAGCGATTGATGCGTGATGCCAAAATCACCCAGATTTATGAGGGCACGAGCGAAATTCAAAAAATTGTAATTTCTCGAGCCTTGCTCGATGACTAGTGGCCTTTTTCGATTGACCCCAACCAGGCAGGACAATCAATAAAGTGTCATTTAAAGAAATTCCAAACCAACCCGAAACGCAAAGAGGCATCGCGATATGGATAGCCAGGAGCGCTAAAGTGGCGATTCTCTGATTGGAACATTTGATTCATGTGCTCATAAATCAAAAACAGACGGGTTTGCTTGATTTTTGTTTGGAAAAAGAAATCAATCAATGGAAAGCTCCCAATTTGCTCGAGATCCTGGAGATAAAATTCAGCCAATACTGGATCATAGGCGGGCAAATTAAATTCAGTAAAGTACTTTAATCTAAATCCTGTCTGGATTTTAGCAGCTTTCTTAAACCACTCATCTTCAAAATAAATGGTCTGTCGGGTCAAAAAATCAGGCACAGGCATGAATTCAGCCCCCGAAATGGCGTTTTGATAAATCAACTCAGACTGGAGCGCCCATAAGCCAAATTTAAAGGTGCGGTCGTGATGCAGTTTGAGGTACTGTACGACTTCATCAGTTTGCATTGGCCTTGGGCCTAAGTCTTCCTCTGACGTACCAAAATATGCGTAGTCCTCTATGCGGGTAAACGACCCCTTTAAGGTCCCCAGCACAGGCAGATTCAACTCAGCACCTATGGACTGAAAACTCACCGGTTTAAATTCTTGGTACCAGTTGTAGTTTTTATAATCGCTTTGGTTCAGACGCATGTTGAGCGCCACGGGTTGTGCATTGCGCTCAATCTTGATGCCCAAAAAGCTATTTTCATCCCAGCGTTTATTCAGACCCAATGAGATTTGACCCAGAGATTGATCCGATCCCATGCTTTGTTCAAAATCACCAATTAATTCAAAATCTCTCCATCGGGTCTTGATTTGAGCTCCTGCCAATAAAAAATTGTCTTCGATTTGCGAGGGGATTACTCCTTGATCTAAATCCAGGACCCTCTGGTAACCGTAACTAAAATTATTCAAGGCGACATGAGGAATTACGGTTAATGCCGATAAATTGAATTGTGAATAGGCTTTAACTCTATTGGCATAACCTACAGATTTAGTATACAAATCAACCCCCTTGTAGGCCTGGCCAAAGCCCTCGTAGGCAGATTTTTGAGTAAACAAATAAGACTGTGCTTGGTGCCCCACTTGCAGCCCAACATGTTGCCAAACAGATTCTTCGTCATTTGGATTAAAATGATATTCCTGCTGGGCAAAATAACGGGCAGCGCGAAGTGCGTTTTCAGCGTTTTCAAAATTCACATCGAGCCTGCCTCGATCGTCAAACTCTGGATCCGCTGTGGTGTAAAGGACCAAGGCCGATTCGGTCAGGCCCCCATTTTCGCGATTCATCAGCTCTTGATTGACTAAATGAGCCTTCAAATGGTAGCGCTGGTCGGGTGAGACATAATTCACAGTTCCCCTAAAGTCTCCTGTACTGGTGAGAATGTGCTGATATTGCCCCAAGGATCGGACCCCCTTATAAGCCACAGATATATTTAAGCCTTCATTGATGTTTGAGGTAAAAAATGCGTCGAGTTGTTGTCCTTGTACAAAAGCGGTTTTAAAATACAACTCCGTAAGCGGGGTGGGCACACGGTAGTAGGCAATGTCTTCCCAATTCAATTGTGTCCTTTGACGGGCTGTAGGAGCGAATGTGGGCAGCGCAGAGTAAGTTTTTGGTCGAAAACTCAGTGTGTTGTAGGCCTGGCCAACATTGGCAAATGGCAGTAATTCAAAATCATCACGGCGCAAATAATTAAAACGATTCAGCTTGTGTAATCCCAGAGTGGTGTCCAATGAGGTTGTATCGCTTTGAAGATCGATGCGCTGGTATAATTTAATGTCTGCTTTTTCGGTGTCTTGGTCTATAAATCGACTGGGTATACCAGAAGGAATTTGAGCCTGGAGCACTGCGGTAAAAAAGACCAATAAAACGGAAAATAAATGCCGAGTCATGAATTCATTTTGCACGGTAAAGTTACGTTATTTTGTCAGGAATTGAGTACTTTAACCATATGCTCAAGCTCAAGATCAATCCGGGACTTTTGGAATGTGGTACTGACGAAGCGGGTCGTGGGTGTTTGGCCGGACCAGTGACTGCAGCCGCTTGCATTTTGCCGGAAAACTTTAAGCACCCCCTGTTAAACGATTCCAAGCAACTGAGTAAATCCCAAAGAGAAAGCCTTCGCGAAATTATCGAATCGTCCGCCATTGCCTGGGCCGTGGCTCATGTGGGAGAGGCAGAAATTGACCAAATGAATATTCTGAATGCTTCCATAGAGGCCATGCATCGGGCAATTAAAGCGCTAACAACTGTGCCCGAATTCATCGCCGTAGATGGCAATCGATTCAAACCACTGGGCAAAATACCCCATCAATGTGTCGTTAAAGGCGATGCAAAATTACAGCACATAGCCGCAGCTTCAGTACTGGCTAAGACAGAACGCGATCGATACATGGGTGAACTCCACCTCAAGTACCCGGAATACCAATGGGATAAAAATAAAGGCTACCCCACACCCCATCATCGCCAAGCCATTATGGATCACGGCACCACAAGACACCACAGGCAAAGCTTTCGCCTGCTTCCCAGTCAACTGACCCTTCCCCTGTAGGTCAAAATCGATAATGTTCATTGGGAATTGACCATTCCTTCCTATTTTTGTGCATGCCCAGATTCTTCACTTACCTCTTGCTGTTGATCAGTGTGATTTTCTTGAGTTGTCAAGACGATCAACAACAAGAGTTTGATCATTGGAAGCTCGTGGATGCCAAAACCACGGATCTCATTTTTCTCAATAACATTAGTCTAGGATTTCAAGATTTAAGCACACAAAATAAGTCCAGTTCTGAGTTTAATGCACCAAGATTTAACTCAGCATTGACCGAATTAATCAGCCATTTAAATCCTCAAAACAGTGGTTTTTTAATTCTCAACGGCGATAATGGCTCCAAGGATTTTTATCTGGTGATAAAGCGGGCAGATTCAATCGCCCAGAGCCAAAAGCCGATCGTTTATGCCTTTGATAACGACAGTATTTTTAGGCATGAACCTGGAAAATATCTGGTTTACAGCAATAAGCGCGAGCTTCCTGATTTTGACAATGAATTAAGCTCAGGGGTTCCCGCTGCCCTGGTCAAACTTTTTGATTTGAAGGCAGACAAGTCCGTGGTCATGGCCAAAAAAATGACCGGGGCCAATGAGTCGATATTTTTTGACCAAGACTGGGTGATTTATGAATCCCAAACCAACGCTTTGGGCACCGCTGCTCATGGTGTTAGTCTGCCAAAAGTGGAGGCCGTAAGACCAAATGGTTCTGTGGCTAAACTCCTGTCTTTGATTCAGAATCAACGCCCCAGCTTGCTGCACAGTGACCAAATTATTCCAACCAAGGCTCAATCGAGCGTTAGCCTAGCCATTAACAACCCGGAGGCCTTGAGCGCCAATCTGAGGCAGATTGACTCAAGTTTGACTGAAGTATCTTTTCTGGAAAGCCTTCAAGAATTTAACTTAGTGGGCTTTGGGGATGAAGTCATTCTAGCACTTAAACCAATTGATTTAAGCGCGAGCCTCAATGCCTTTTTTCAGGACCGCAATGACCAAACCATTTTCAGAGGCAACGCCATTAATGGGGTACAAGGAGATTCCTATACCCTGGAAATTCTAGACCTACTGACCGACCAAAGGGTGAAACCCAATTACGCTTTTAGTTGGGACGATTATTGGATCATTTGTCCCTCGCTTAAAAGCGCCCAAGCCTACATCCAAGAGCTTCAAAATAAAAATGTCTTGAATAAAGGCACAAACTGGAGCGTGGCTCAAAGCGATATGGCCAAGGAGAGCAATTTCCTTTTATGGCGCAAAGAGGAAGGTTCCCCGAGTCAAGTTACACAAGTCATTCAGGACAATGGTTTTGCTCACTTTAATTACTCAGCCCTTAACGCTGGCGTAAGGGTTGAACAGAATGCCCGAGGTCCATTGATGGGCTCTATTCGGCTCAAGGCACCTTTAGGCATGGCACCACAATTTTTTAGAAATCATAAAACCGGAGGCAAAAACATTGTCGTCCAAGACCAGTCGAATCGTCTTTATTTCATCAGTGCGAATGGCAAGACACTTTGGTCAAGAGATTTAAAAGAGCCTATACTTGGTAAAATACAGGAAGTTGATTTATTGCGCAATGGCAAAAAGCAACTGGCCTTTGTCACGGCTCATCGCTTGTACATTATTGATCGTAAAGGCAGAAATGTAGCGCCATTTCCCAAGAAATTTAAAGATGAAATTACCCAGCCACTGGCGGTTTTTGACTACGAGAACAATCGAAAATATCGCTTTGTGGTGGTTCAGGATAGAGCGGTATTGATGTACAATGCTCAGGGTAAGACCGTCAAAGGATTTACCTACAAAAAGGCCGCTGCGAGGATTACCCACCAACCTGTACACTTACGCATTAATGCCAAGGATTATTTATTGTTTTGCCTAGAGAATGGTCGCCTCGATATCCTGAGCAGAATTGGTAAAATAAGGGTGCCCGTTAAAGAACAGTTTTCCTTTGGATCAGAACCCCCAACAAAAAAAGATGGTCAATTTGTGCTCTGGACTGAAGATGGCAGTCAAATCCAAATTGCGCCAAATGGTGCGGTCATTAAACTCACAGCAAAATCACCATCAGAATATCGTTTGGTCCATTACGGACCTCATACCGTTGAATTTGACGATCCCCTTTTGCGCATTGATCAACACTTAATTGAACTGCCTTTAGGACGCTATTTAGGCCCTCAAGTCTTTAAATACGGCAATAAATTACGCAGTGTAATGATCGATCAGGACACCCAAAATGTCTATGTCTATAACAGTCTGGGCAAACTGGTCTCTGACGACCCCTTGTTCGGTAGCTCTGAGGTGGATATTGCCGATTTGGACAAAAACAAATCACTCGAAATGGTGGTCCAAGGACAGGCCGATGAAGTCTTAATTTACTCAATAGACTGATCCAACAATTCGGCCTCAAATAAGTTTTTAAAATGATAGCGTAATTTTTGACTCACTTGCTGTTCATCCAAGTGATTCAGGTTCAATTCAACCCGCATCGAAGTCACCGATTTATCCCGAATGCCACAAGGGATCATGTGGTCGAAATAACCTAAATCAGTATTGACATTTAAAGCAAACCCGTGCATGGTAACCCATCGGCTTGCGCGCACACCCATGGCGCAGATTTTGCGTGCAAAAGGAGTGCCAACATCCAACCAGACGCCGGTCTCCCCTGGTGAGCGCTCTGCTTTAATTCCATAATCATCCAAGGTCAGGATGATCATCTCTTCCAGTAGACGCAGGTATTTGTGGATGTCGGTAAAAAAATTCTCAAGATCCAAAATGGGATAACCTACGATTTGGCCGGGGCCGTGATAGGTGATGTCTCCCCCGCGATTAATTTTAAAAAATTGAGCCCCAATCTCGGCCAATTTTTTTTCGTCGATCAGCAGATTGCTTGCATCACCACTTTTACCCAAGGTGTAAACATGGGGATGACGCACCAATAAAAAATAGTTCTCTGTTAGACTGTGCTCATCGCTCCGCCTGTTATTGATTTTAGCTTGAACGATGCCTTGAAAAAGTTTTTCTTGATAATCCCAGGTTTCTGCATAATCCTTGAGGCCCAAATCTTGTACCCAAACGGATTTATTTTTTCCCACCGCAAGGGCCGATTCCACTGTTTTGATTGGGTGTTGATCTGGATTACGATCTGCCATGTCAGCGATTTGGATTGTTTAAAATAATCAGTGCAGCAATTACTCCAGGAATCCATCCACAGGCCGTTAAAATCGCCACGATGATGATCGAACCACAACCCTTATCCAGGACTGCCAAAGGTGGAAAAACGATAGACAATAAAACACGCCAAAAACTCATGGCACAAAAATACGGGATATTTTCAAGATGGATTTGTGACTTTAATTGATATTTAACGTGTCAAGTCATTAGAGAATAGCTTGAAAATCGGAGTCAACCCAAGGGTAAACCGCGAATAATTAATTATTTTTACCGCATATTTTTAGCTCATGCAACGCTCAGAACTCGAACTCATTCGTCTGGAAAAACTCAATCAATTACGCGCTCTTGGGATCGATCCCTATCCGGCTGCGGCCTATCCTGTAAATCACACCGCACAGGAGGTAAAAGTAAATTATTCTGAGGGAAAGTCGGTCGTCATAGCAGGTCGCTTGATGTCACGACGCATTCAAGGCAAGGCCTCTTTTGCGGAGTTACAAGACGCCTCAGGGCGCGTTCAAATCTATTTTAATCGGGATGAAATTTGTCCAGGAGAAGACAAAACTCAATATAATGAAGTCTACAAAAAACTCCTAGATATTGGTGATTTTATCGGCGTTGAAGGCACCTTATTCACCACACAAGTGGGTGAAAAAACGGTTCAGGTGAAGAACTTCTCGGTCTTGTCAAAAGCTTTAAAGCCCTTGCCCCTGCCCAAAACAGACAGCCAGGGCAATGTCCATGACGAATTCAACGACCCTGAATTGCGTTACCGTCAGCGTTACGCCGATCTGGTGGTCAATCCACAGGTCAAAGAAGTCTTTGTCAAACGAACGAGGTTGTTCAATGCCATGCGCGACTTCTTTAACGAACGAGGTTATTTTGAGGTGGAGACGCCTGTACTACAACCCATACCCGGAGGTGCAGCTGCACGACCTTTTATCACACATCACAACAGTTTGGACATTCCGCTTTACTTGAGAATTGCCAATGAACTCTATTTAAAACGTTTGATTGTCGGTGGTTTTGACGGTGTGTATGAATTTTCAAAAAACTTCCGTAACGAAGGTATGGATCGCACACACAATCCAGAATTTACTGCCATGGAAATTTACGTGGCGTATAAAGACTATCATTGGATGATGGAATTCTGTGAAGAGCTCTTGGAATATTGCGCCTTGCAGGTCAACGGAACCTCTCAAGCACAATTTGGAGAACATTTGATCGATTTTAAAGCCCCTTACCCCCGAATCACCATGACCGATGCCATTAAAAAATACGCGGGCATAGACATCACTGGGGCCAGTGAATCCGATTTGCGTCAAGCGGCTAAGTCACTCGATATCGAGGTCGATGACAGCATGGGAAAAGGCAAACTCATTGACGAGATTTTTGGCGCCAAATGCGAAGGTCAATTCATACAGCCCACCTTCATTACGGACTACCCTAAGGAGATGAGTCCTTTGACCAAAACCCATCGGGATCATCCAGAACTCACAGAGCGATTCGAGCTCATGGTCTGCGGTAAAGAAATTGCCAATGCCTACAGCGAATTAAACGATCCTGTGGACCAACGAGAGCGTTTTGAAGCGCAGGCTAAGCTGGCTGATCGAGGCGATGACGAGGCCATGTATATTGACCATGACTTTTTAAGGGCCTTGGAATACGGGATGCCACCTACATCAGGCATGGGTATTGGCATGGATCGATTGATCATGTTTTTAACGAACAATCCAACCATCCGAGAAGTTTTGTTCTTTCCTCAAATGAAGCCTGAACGCAATCAAATTAAAGCGGTTTTAAACGATGAAGAACAAAGCGTGCTGAAATTATTGCTCGATCACGGACCCATGGCCCTCTCTGCACTCAAGGAACTCAGTGGATTGAGCAATAAAAAATGGGATAAAACCATAAAACAATTGACCAAAAACAACTTGGCTAAGGTTGAAAAAGATGATCAAGGACTCTGGGTCTTACCAATCGACCAGGCGTAGGTTGGTATTAAAATAATGTGTAGATTAGCGTAATTAATTGAATGTACCCTATGAAAGCCTACCTAAAATCGATAAGCACTCTGTTACTTTTTATTGGATTCATGACCCAACCAGTCTTTGGTCAACAACTCCAACAAAATAATACTCGACCGGATGAAGCGGCAAAAATTCAGGTCGATGCCCTCACTCAGTCTCTAAATTTGAACGGCACCCAACAGCGCGCACTTTTCCGCATTTTAGTGACAGAAGCCTCTCAATCAGGACAATCTCCAAAGGCAGTATTGAACAAGGCACGACAAGAAGAAGGCCAAGCCATCACCCGAAGCCTTCAATCCATTTTAACCCCGGAGCAGTTCCGTAAATGGAGAGATCCTAAGAAAAAATAGAATTCGAAATACAAACTAAACCTCTGATTAGCGCGGTATACGCAGTTCCTGACCTACAGACAGGTCTGTAGTTTTGAGTTTGTTATGACGCATCAATTGATCGACGGTAGTACCAAAACGTCTTGACAAACTGTAAAGTGTGTCTCCGGCTATCACAATGTAACGACGGTTTTTTCCTTGACGCAATCCCTTGGTTTTACTCTTCTTTTGCCTCTTTTTATCCGCCTTAGTACTCTGGCGATCAAATTGCCATAACTCATATCGCTCGATCAAGCTGATTAGTTTTTCGGGATACTTTGGGTCTGTAGCATATCCAGCTTTTTTGAGCCCGTGAGCCCAAGCCTTGTAATCGCTGATTTTTAATTCAAATAAGTCCGCATATCTTGTCCGCTGACTTAAAAATAAAGAGTGATCTCTGTAAGAATACTTCACGTCTGTGTATTTCCTGAAACATTCACCGAGTTGGTCATCATCGTGATAAACCCGTTCTCCAGTCCACGTTGAATGACATTTAATGCCAAAGTGATTATTGGCTTTAACGGCCAAGGTTCCATAACCAGAGCCACTCTCCAATATGCCTTGAGCCAAAGTGATGCTGGCCGGAATGTTGTAAAGGTCCATCTCCTGAAGCGCCACCTCAGCATAAGACTGTATGTAATGTCGAACCCTTTGTTCCCCGGTTAAAGGTGTGGCAGAACTGTTCTGTTGTTTAGGTGTCTCAACAGAATTGATTTTAGCTTCCACGGCGGCTTTGTTCGCTCGATGCGAAACAGCAGCCTTTTTCGAGCCACAAGAGCTAACCACAAAAAGACCAATTAGACTAAAAATAAGGATTGAATTATTCTTCATAATATCGTATTTCCAGTGGTTTTATTCAGCGCATTATGACCCAAAATACCTTGTAATCCTCCTGTATGGATGGCCAAAATATTCTGATCCATCATTTCCGGTTTTGCGCGCAATTGATCGACCAAACCATAAATCATTTTGCCGGTGTAAACCGGGTCCAGAGGAATCCCTGTTTCAGCCTTAAATTTATTAATAAATTCAATTAATTCAGCGCTGGTTTTGGCATAGCCCCCAAAATGATACTGATCAAAAATACGTCGTTTAATTCCAGAGCCAAAAGGATGTAACCAAGCCTTGTGATTCACTCCCTTTAGTGCAGAAAAACCCCAAACTTCCTGCCCGGAATGAACACCACTCAAAATACCCGCCATGGTTCCTCCTGTTCCGACAGCCGTACAAATCACATTATATTTTTCAGGAAGTTTACGGGCCATATTGGCCACTCCATTGATGGCGTCCTCATTGGTCCCTCCCTCGGGAACCAGTAAACAAGGGCCGAATTCTCGATTTAATTCTTCTAAAAAATCAGGATCTATACGTCGTCTATAGGCTTCTCTATCGACAAATTTAAAGCGCATCCCATTGTTTTGTGCACGACTCAAAGTTGGATTACTGCCGACTTTATCGGCCAATTCTTGACCTCGGATCACGCCAATGGTCTCAAAATTAAATAATCGACCTGCCGCTGCTGTTGCCGCGATGTGGTTCGAGTAGGCACCGCCAAAAGTCAAGATTTTATTCAAGCCATTCTCCGAAGCTTTTTGGAGGTTGGGCAATAACTTACGCAATTTATTCCCTGAAATAGACTCCAGTAATTGATCTTCACGTAAAATAGCGAGTTTACCATAATGGAGGTTTAAAAAGCCTAGATCAATTTCCACGATCTCAGCTTCTTGACTCAACCAAAAATTTATGGCGTCCTCTATCTCTCCAGGGCTTAATAATCGGTGTTCTTGATTCATACCCTCAAAGTTAAAATGCATTTACCAGATAAATTCTCCTTAGGGTCACTAAATCCAAATTGCGATGCCAAAAACGTGATTTTCAAACTCCAGTAATCCTTGAAATGTTAAAATATTTTACTTTTCATCGATTTTATTTGCATTTCATCGTAAATATTAAGAATTTTGATGAGTAAATCAATGAAATCTTTCGATTTTGAAAAAAATGATACACTTATTGACGCTGGCTTGTGCCCTTAATGTGCTGTCTATGGAGGCACAAGTCGGAATCAATAACGCGAATCCTCAAGCTGCTTTGGACATTCAAAGCAGTAACTCTGGTGTTGTCATGCCGCGATTGGCCTTGACCTCTACTTTAGTTGAAAGCCCTGCCAGCAATCCTCAAGGGGCCGGCATTCCGGCTGGAACCGTCATTTACAATACGGCAACGACCAACAATGGAGTAAATGACGTCTCACCTGGGCTATATGTTTGGACCGGCACCCAGTGGTCTGCACAATTCGATCGGAAAGAACACATGCTTTATGAAAGTGATTTGGGCATACGCACAGAACCACTTGTTGGATTTGCTGCCGTGAATATCGGTGGACTCACCAATCTGTCCTTTACCCCTAGCTACTCTGGCGTCTATAAAATCATATTATCAGTCAATTATGGTGGCGGGGTTGCTAAAACACCTAATGAAGATGGTTCACCTGCCAGTGATGGTGATTTGAATATCGCACGTCAAACTGGGACTTTTGATTTCGAACTCGACGGGGTCCATCGCTATATCCCCGTTGGGGCCTACTCTACAAATTATGATTCGAGTGTTGGCATCCCGACTGGAGGGGATCGTAAGTTTTTTGCCATTTGGCAGGAGTATCACTGGACTGGATTTGTCTCACTCTCTGCAGGAGTGGCCCACAACTTCAACCTATCATTCACTCAAGATGCCGCGCCTGAATTTGTCGGGGATGGTACAGGAACCGGACGAGGCTACATCGCCTATGATTTACCGTGCCGGGTGGAATTCATTTATATGGGAGATTAATCGATGAAACTCAAGTATTCCATATTGATTGTCTTTATCGGTCTAATCCAGTCCACCGCCTGGAGTCAGATTGGAATTGGCACGAGCAATCCTCAGGGGCTTTTGGATGTCTCAATGACTCAGGGCTTTGTTTATCCAAGAGTAGAATTGATCAATACGGATACCGCCAGCATCACCAATCCCGACGGCGGGGCATTGGCCCTTGGCACTATGGTGTACAACACAAAGAATAGCGGCACAGATGACACTGCCGTCTACCCCGGACTTTACCAATGGAACGGAACTGAGTGGGTGGCTCAGTTCGATAAAAAAGATAACAAAATTTATCTCCAGAACAGCAATCTCAGCACTGGTTACGGTGTGGGCCAACAAGGGGTTAGTTTTACAAGCAAGACATTTACACCTCAGTATTACGGCACCTATAAGATTAAGGTCAGTCTTCATTTTGGGGGTGGGAAAATGGATACCCCACTAACGGCAGAGCCCGATGATCAGCATGCCAATTTCGGCGCTCAAGGTGGCGACTTTGTGTTCAGTTTTAACGGCCAAAATCATACCGTATCCTTGAAGTCCTTTTCTGGAAATAACGATGACTCACTTTTTGACAACGGCACCTTTAAAGAATACGACAATGCCTACAATCAACTTCAATTTACCCTTTTAGAGACGACCCTAATCCCAGGTAACAACTACGACTTCGGAATAACCTTTGAGCAACTGATCGCTCCTGGATTTATTTCTGACGGCGGCCTTGCCACAGAGGGCGGTGGACATATTGACCTGAATGGCGACTTAGGTTGTGTGGTAGAAATCTCATATGTAAACGAATAATCATGGCTAAAGCAAACCCATTAATTCACCCATTGACATTCA
>Ga0213858_10000400_pt1 | contig 20917 bp, 39 predicted proteins | sample PICome_FD_160122 | JGI IMG/M metagenome (GOLD analysis project Ga0213858, IMG submission 160122) | Coastal seawater microbial communities near Pivers Island, North Carolina, United States - PICO245 | ecosystem: Environmental > Aquatic > Marine > Coastal | place: USA: North Carolina | collected... | reverse complement strand
TCGAGCGCCTCAAACACGTCTTTGTTGCAGTAGATAACCGTGCGGCCTCGGCCAAAGTTACCGTCGATGCCACCGCTTACAGTGCCGTTGTCCAGCGTGCGGATGCCGTGAATCTGGTAATACGCTTTACGCATCAGTCCATACAAATCCACAGTGCCTGCCTGCATGTCGCTAACGTCGATGTTAGCCACGCGTACAATTTTACGCCAGTCACGGACTGCCACACCACTGTGCATACGGAAGGTTTCTTCAAACGCGTAATAAGCGTTGCCAGAACCGTCCAGAACGCGCTGCTTGCCGTGGTCTTCGCGAATCAGACCACCGCTGGTGCCTTCAGGGTAAATCAGGTGGCAGGAGTCAAGACCCCAGGTGATGAACCACACGGAGGTGTTATCAGAACCCGTGCCGCCGCCGTCAACAATCTGAGAACCGTTCTCGGCAGACAGGCTGCTAAAACGTGGTGCCAATCCGGTGATTTTCTCCGGGCTGGAGTCCTGGCTCTCGTAGATAACCGCACGCTGGTGTTCCTGAGACATCGCCTCAAGGTACGCCTGCGCTTCTTGTAGCCGGAATGCGTTGAGGTTGGGCTCAACTTCAGCAAGCCGTGCATCAACGGTTGAACGACCTTCCACGAAACCCGTGGTGTCTTCGACCTGGGTGCGCTGAGCTTTACTGTTAGGGATACCCGTGTAGAGCTTACCCCAGGTAACGCTCGGCAGGCCCGACAGCACAGTGTGCGTGTGAGTCTTGCCTTGGTTGCACTGGCGAACGACAGCGTCGTCCATCATCGCATTCGTTTGCGCCAACATATTGATAATGTCGGCCATTTGACCCGTCTTGGTTTGGCTTTTGTAGATATCCGCCAAGCCAAGGAAGGTGTTTCCAATGGTAGCCATTAGTTAGTTTCCTTCTGAAGTGTTGCCGTACCAACGGTCAACGATGGTTTCATTCGACGCAGGAGACGCTGTTTTCGCCTCCGATTGCGTCAACTGTTTGCCGACGCGATACATAAATCGCACGACTTCCGGGTGGTTCCCGTAACCGTGCATCTGCAAGGCATCCACGAGTTCCTTGGTCCCAAACTGCGTGATGGCCTGGTTAGCCACTGCAATCTTCTCGTCCATGTCTTTGCCGCCAATCTCATCATCAGCTTTAACGGCGTTGACCCACTCTTTCTGGATGTTATTCCACTGCTCAACCTGCTTTTCAGCGGCTAAATCTGCACCCTTGACATATCGGTCGACCAGTTTTTGCGCCTGTTCCTGAGTCAGCCCTAACTCTTTGGCCTCATCTTTGAACGCGCCAAGCATTTCCGTGTCGACTTCCATGCCTTCGGGTAGATCAAAATCCGCATACTCCTCAGGCACCTCTGCTGCATCGTCGTCGCCTTCGCCTTCGTCACCTTTATCGTCGGTGTCCTCAGTGTCTGTGGCCTGCACTTCAACAGCTTCTTGCTCCTCTGCGGCGTTGTCGGCAGTCTCTACCGCTTCAGAGTCCGATTCGACGGCTTCGGTGATGTCTGCGCCGTCTAAACCCGTTTCTTCGCTCATTGTTTCTCCGTCAGCCTGTCGTTCATGATTTCAATCATCGACTCAGGCTTTGCCTTCATCATTTCGTTGTATACCCAGAGCCCTACGTCCCGCTTGCCCAGGTTGTAAAACGTCGTGCTGTTCCCCGTGAACATGTCAGACGCCAACAATCCCGTCTGGTCAAGCAGCCGCGTGATAAATCGACGCCCCGATGGCGTGTTTAACACCTGTTTCAGGTCGTCTAACTCAACCTGGCGCCGCTTTCGGTGCTTCGACTGAGCGCGACCTACCTGCTTTTCGTCGTCGTGGTCTATCACTGACCCACCCCAAGCACGTCATTCAGCACGTTTCCGCCCGTGGTCGGCGTGTCACCCAGCGTTTTCGCCGCGTCTACCGCCTGCTGCGCCAAACCAGACATCTGCTGCATCTGCTGCATCTGTGCTCGGCCTTCACGCACAGCTGCTACATCCTCGTTGTTGTTTACTACGCGAGGGGGCACGCCCAGCTTCTCGGCCATCTCGTCTGCGGCCTCGTCTACGTCGACCTTATCGAGTACCTCGGGCTTCATCGCCGCCATATTTCCGACAAAGCCAATCCAGCGTTCCATCGCTCCGGTGTCGACCATGCGTTGCGCGTTCGCCAATACCGATACGAACTCAACTTCGATGTTCTCTTCCTGCAGCTCCTCGGGCGGTGGCGGCAGTAACGCCGGACCCATACCAGACCAGCCAGGCTCGGAGAGTTCCATCAGCATCTCGAACGTGTTTTCGACCAGCGGCTCAAGCAATTCGTCGTGCAGGCCCTCCAATACGGGCCCGAGCTGCAATAGCTTCTCTTCCTGGCGTGCCGCAATCTCTGTCGCCGTTCGTACGTCGTCCTGGCGCGATATCATCAAGAACAGGTCTGCGTACAGTGCGCGGTTAATCCGCATCTCAGTGCGCTCGATATCTACCGCCAACAGGTCAGGACGTGCCTGCACCTGATACAGCGACGAGAACACGTTGTTCGGGTCTTCGGTGAAATTCACCGCGCCAGGGAGCAGCGATACCGGGACGTTTTCGAGTGACTTCGGAGCCTTCATCGGCGGGTTGTTTTGCTTGGCAACCGCCTTCGCCTTCTCTTTTTCCTGTATCTGTAGCGACTTCGCATCGCCTAGCGCATCCATCGCCGGGGCATATCCGTACACGTCGCCAGACCGCGCAGCCCATCGTGGCGCGAATATCGGGAAACGGCGGTATCCACGCACCCGCAACAGCTGGTCTTCGGATTCGTCTTTGTGTGCGCCCAGTTCGTAGTAAATCGAACGCCACGCCGCGTCGTCAGGCAGCTTCACGCCTTCAAGTTCGCATGTGTTCGTGGGCTCTATGACGTGGTGAACGCGAAACGTGGACGTGTAGTCCCCGCGCTCGTACAGGTCACGCACCCGGCGCGATACGTTGTCTACGCCGAACTCGCTGATTAGCTGCCAGACCGTCGCGTCGTACTCTCGACCGAACGTGTCCACGCGGTCAGCACCGTTTGTGTCCAGCATGAACTCGCCAGCTGTGTACGTCGTGAACCGCGTTACGTCGTTGTAGTCAGACTCTTGCAGCATCGCTGCCGTGCCTACCGTGCTGAGTTCGTCGTACACGTCGGGCAGTGCGCGGTACAGATTCGACGCCGCAAACACGCGGTATTGCATCTCTTCGACCATATCCAACCATTCGCGCACGGGACCGAATTGCTCTAGGTCGCGATTCGACAGGCTCAGCTTGAACCACGGGCGAGCGGGTGAACTCACGCCAGTCATGAGCCCGGATACCAGCACGCGCTTAGCGAACAATGGCGTATTGTTGGGCAATATGTTTCGTTTCTGGCCTTTGTTGCGGTCAGACTCGGTAAACTTCCCGCGTCTCGGACTGAAATTCGCGGTCAGCTCTCGCCAGTGCGGTACCCATGAAGACCGCTCCGCACGCATGTCAGTGATGCGGCGGTGTAGGTGTATGTGCGGCCTTTTGGTTTCTTTCATCTAGCTAGGCATCCCGCCGCCGAGCAACGTAGCGCCGCCGATGCTGGCCGGGGTTAGTACGCCTTGACTGCCCGTGAGCATGGTCGAGCGGTCACCGCGTAGTGATGTTATGCGTCTGCGCTCTTCGCGTCGTCTCCGCTCTACGTCCTTAGGCTTCGGCTCTTTGGGTGCCTTTGCCTCGGTCATTGCTTGGGGTGGTGGCGGCAATGGTGGCGGTGCTGCTTTTTTCGGTGCTGCTAATGGTCCAACGCACATATCAAACTGCCTCGGCAAATGGGTCCCAGTCGTGCGTCACACGACCGCGATAGTTAGATAGATTCCTGATACCTTTCGGCATGACGGACTCCGCGAACGTCAACGCGAGTGCATCGCCAACGTCGGGAGACTTCATGCCACGCTTCTTGATATCGTCTTTCGATTCGAGCCTAAACTTGCCCGTTTTCATGTCGTAGGTGGGCACGCATAGGTCAGTCTTTAGCGCGCCATGGTCAGGTAATACGCCACCACTACGCAGCCATTCCGCGAGCTCGCCCCACATCTCTGAGCGTTTATTGTAGTAGTGTGGGTTTGACGCCTTGCCACCAAACGCAACCTCGATAACGTTGTGGCCGAGCATTCGCAATCGGTCAATAACACCTTCGCCGCGCCCACCATCTACGAACACGGCATCCGGTTGAAATTCGGCTATTTGGTTCGCCACGCGCCCGGCAAGCTCCATGTTGTCGATATCGTTGTAGACGATAGGCTCATGAGCGTAGAGCCCCTGGCGCTTGAATATCACGCTCCGGTCATCGCCAAACCGAGCAACGTCGACTCCGATAACCTTGGCAGCGCCAGCATAGTCAGCATCGGGCAAATGCTTCCCGGCAGCAGCTAGTACAGCATCGAGCGGTATCAGCGCATTGTCGACTGCCGCGTTAAAATCGCACTCCATTTCTTGCGCGTACTGGGACTCGGTAGACGTTGCGCGAATCATCGCCAGTTCATCGTCCGCCAGGATGCCTGTTTTGCTCGCAGGGTAGTGCCCGGCAAACCATGCGTCGTCGTCTAGCGCGGCGTAGAAAAGCTCCGAGAACAGGTTAACGCCCTTTGGCGTTCCTATCATGAGGCAAAAGCCTCGGTCACTCGCCAGTGTTGGCCGCAACACCTCTCCCCATGTGTTAGGCCGGATATCCGCCAGTTCGTCGATTACAAGGCCATTTAAGCCGATACCGCGCAAGCTGTCAGGATTGTCCGCGCCGTAGAGCTTCACACGAGCGCCGTGGGGCAGCGTTACCGACAACTCGGCTTGGTTCGTCGTGCAGCCTGGTACGCTCTCGGTATATTTCTGAAGGATATCCCATGCCACGTCCTTAGCTTGGCGGAAGTAAGGCGCGACGTAGGCAAACTTGGCATCGCGTCCCGCCCGCAGTGCTGCGTCAATAAGCGTGTTCACGGCCAGCACGGTTTTGCCGAAACGTCTATGCGCTACAACAATCGAGAAGCGTTTGCGTGCCATTTCCTCGTGAATTGCGCGCTGGATGGCTCGGGGACGATATCCCGTCTCGACACGCTGCTCAGTCGTCATGCTTGCTGCCTGGTGGCGAGTCAATGCCAGAGACAACTGTCAGCGATACGTCACCGGAGTGTTTGGCGTGCAGCTCAGCTGGAATGATTTTCGCCACAACTTGAAGGTACGTTCTAGGGTCGTCGTGCGCAACCTGCTTGAGATACTCGGCAGCGCCTACGGCCTCGAATGATTCGAGCACGGCCTGCTTGATTGTGCGCGTGACTTTATTCGGTACGCCTTTCGGTCTTCCCGCGCCTGCTCTCGGTCCGCCGCCCGCCATACAAAACCGCTGTAATTTTTCAGTGTGAACGCTCGCGATTCTATTCGCATATTCAAAACCATGCAAGTGTTTGACACACGCGTAAAGAATGCCGCTCACTGCTCCCACTGTGCCTACTATTCCCCCTTTTCCTATTACCCCTACGCCCTCTATACCTATGTGCCCTATATACGCCCCCTTTCCTATATATACCTTATATACATAAATAATTAATATATATTATATATAGTAGGAGAGGGGGGGTATCTCCCTTATAAATCAATAACTTACGAGTGCTCCCACTTCGCCCCGTGTTCCTGCTTCCAGGTAGGAGCATCACTCGGTACTGCCTGCACCTTGCGGTCATGCCTCAAATATACCTCGGGCAGCCGCTCCCCTTTGGTACTCTCGCCAGTGTCTTCCCATACAAAATGGCTGACCCGGTACGGGTTGTAGGAGACGTATTCATAGCCAAAAAAATAACTCATACCAGATTGATGATGGTAAAGAGCATTCGACTCGCTCGGAGTCATTAGGCGCTCACGGTACCCGCACGTAACCGCTAGCTCCCCATCTATGTACGCGTGAACGTTTTTCCTTTGCTCGCGCAGCACACGCTGGCGACTGGCTTCGCTGACAACCGTGTGCGCATTGCGTAACAGCGCGCTGTTGGCGTAGCCGATAACACGCCCTTTGTGTTCGCCTTCCATCGCTTTGATGGACCACACCGAACGGCTCAGGTTGTAATAGACTCGGACTCTCATGGCTTGCTGCTCGCTTTTAGCTCGACGACTCGGTCACAAGCTGCACTGTATTCATCGCAGTACCTTTGGAGTAGCTCATGTATTGCGCCAAGCGCCGCGTGCCTCATAGTCTCGGACCAATAAACCGCGTCGCATCGGAAACCCACGCGCTGTAGTTCATCACCTCCCAGTTTCTCGCGTAACTCTGCAGCTGCTAGGCGTGCCTCGTTAAGGTTGTCTAGAGCTATTGCCCGAGTACATAGCGCGTCAGTTAGGTTGCTTTTCATTTGCGTGCTCCGCTTTGTGAATGTGGAGCTATTATCTCCTTGCTTGTCACATGTGACAAATACAAATAATGTTTAGCAGCCAAACAATATTGGTTCTGGTCGTGGTCGTTGTCATAGGTGACAATAGACTCACATTCACAGCCAAGCAGGCACACAACCATGACCACGCACACACACATCGCACAATTCATCTGCGACCGCGCAGCATCTGGCGAACCTAACCCGCTAGGCGAGATTGCCGAATTTCTCGCGTTCCTGTCGAACATCGCCCTCACGGGACGACAAGAGCGCACGCTAGCCGCGCAAAAAGCATGGGGCTCAATCTTCCACACGGCACACATGCTGATAGCCGACCGCGCTGTAGAGCCTGGCGGCGCGCTAACCTCACTCGTTGCGAGCATTGAACAAGCCACGCGCTTAGATGATGAGGCTGCACGAATTCGCGCATGTGACGCGGTTTACGACCTAGTCGACCACGCAGCAGCATTGGAGGTTTAAGCGATGAAACCCAACGGATACATCATCTATCGCGGACCGAGTGCACTAGATGGCGCGCCTATCGTCGTTATCGTCACTGGCACGGCTAAAAGCTCAGCCAACGCGAAAACTGGCGACATGCTGCAGACCTGGATACTTCGCGAAGACGTCGCGCCACATATCGCGATTAAAACTGGCGAAGACTCAAGCATCTGCGGCAGCTGCCCACACCGTGGCGAGCATGACGGCACACGCTGGACGAAGACGCGTACCTGCTACGTGCAGACGCATAACGCGCCGCTCAGTGTCTGGAAGGCTTACCATCGTGGTAACTATCCAGATATCAGTGACTCGCCCATCGTTCGCGGACCCCTCTTTGATTTTTCTGCAGCCATAGCCGATATCGGACGCGGGCGCGTGGTGCGCATGGGTAGTTATGGCGACCCCATGGCGGCGCCGCTCACGGCCTGGCAAAGCCTGACCGCACACGCCAAGGGTTGGACCGGATACACACACCAATGGCGCTCGAGCGCATCGCATGCCTGGCAAGCGCTGATTATGGCGAGTGCTGACACTGAGCTTGACCACGCAACCGCTACCAATCAGGGATGGCGCACATTCCGTGTCATGCCGACTGGCGCAACGTTCGACAAGAAAGCAGAGGTATTGTGTCCGGCATCCGCTGAAGCAGGCAACAAGAGCACGTGCGCATCCTGTCAGCTATGCCAGGGTGCGACTAGCAAAGCGCGCAAGAGCGTTGCTATCTACGTCCACGGCTCAGGTGCTGCAGCGTTTAGTCGTGCTGCTTAGCAGATATAAATAATCGGTTTAGGCGCGCAGACACTAGCGCGCTTAGACTCTCAGACTCACTCAGTAACAGGAATCAAAACCATGACGGTTGAGGCATCACGTAACGGGGGATCTTGGTCGATGAAATATGAGGCTGACAAATTAAGCGGCAATCGTTGGGCAGTAAGGCCGGAAGGCCAGTGTGGCACGTGCGGGTTTTACCCGAAGCCGTGGCAAGTTGTTTTTGTCACGGCCGCGACGGTAAGCGAAGCATTGCGCAAGGCCGAGCGCGTTCGGGATAAAGGGAGAAAATAAAGCATGTATTACCTCGACTATGACGGTTCGATAGTACCGACCACACTTGAAGCTCTGCCCGAAGACGTGCCAGCGTCGCGAATGTTTGCCACGGTAACGGGCGCATCACGGCATGCCGACGCGCTACCCGTTACCGCGATAAGCATTAAGACCGAAGCAATGTATGACGGACGCCAGATAATTGAGAACGGATGGCGTACAGAAGGGCTAGCACCAATCGGTCACTACGCGCTTATCACTGTCGAAAACTAACAGGAACCACACTCATGAAAATCTACGCAGCATGCATAGCCGCACACCACGCAGGGCTCACACATGGCCAATGGATTGAGGTCACCACACCAGACGACGTGCACGATAGCATCGCCACGATGTTGAAGCGTTCGCCAGTGCCCAACGCCGAGGAATACGTAATCCATAACCACGACTTCCCGGTCTACGTGGACGAGCATAACGATATCGACGAACTATGCGAGATGGCTGAGTTTATCGAGGAGCACGACGAAGCAGGCATAGCAGCGATACAGCTCGGCGAGAGTCTCAGTGAAGCGCAGCGCCTCATGGACGACTACCAGGGCGAATACGGTTCATTCGCTGACTTCGCGTGCACCTACGTGAGCGAGAACATGGAATTGCCCGACGTCGCGCTACGGTATTTTGACTTCGAGATGTACGCGAAGAACGAATTGCGTCACGGCTACATCTCTTACCGCGTGACCGAGTACAGCTACACTCACGTTTTTGCGAATGTTTAACACAGGTCGAACGGCACTGTAGAGGCAGGTAACTTTCACTTTTTTTTGGGAGATTGGTAACGATGAACACACCAACGTTCGAGGAGCTCTTTGGGCTCACACCCGTAACCGTACCGCACGACGTGCTAAGCGTGCGCGACTATATGACCCGCTATGATGCTGAGGATAGCGTGGCCGGGTGGTGGTCGTTTGACTCTTGTGGCGGCTACCCGTACACGGTCGCGGCACTTAACCTCGCGGCGATGCGCGACGGTAGGCTTGCTCGCATGGTGGCCGACGATGTTCTCGACGCGCTGCATCACGGCACGGTTCACGAATTGGATGCGGTTTACTAGCTATGAATTATTCGATTTTTCACGTTGAGACATACGGCCACGGCACGGCTGAGCACAACACGCTAGCCGACGCTGACAAGGTCACTATCGAAGACCACGACGGGTACAGCTATGTGTATGAGTGCGACGACGACGCCGAGGCCCGAGATATCGCAGAATGGTTTTTGACGACGTACGAACACCACGACGGCGAATGGACAATACAGGGTGACGGCATCAACCCTAGAGCTTTCTGGGTCGAGCGTTACTAATCCATCAGGGCTTGCGCGTGGGGTTTCTGCGCGCTTATATTTGACACACCTGTCAATCAGACAGGCACACGGGAAAAGGGGAACCCAGTGAGTAACATCAACAATGCACGCGCAGTCACGCTGCTATCGATTATGGGTAGTAAGGCATTCCGACTAGGCGCGACGGAGAACAAGCAGGGCCTGCCGTTACGGCACTACGCCGACGGTGGCGACCAATTCCGGTACGAGTGGGGGCGACTCTACGCAGCTGCTGGCGGTCCGTTACCTATCAAGCAGGGCCGACGGGTTAGCTATGAGGCGCGACGGTGGATGGTGTCGCATATCACCGACGTATTCCCGCCCAAGCATCAGGGCGCGACGTCATGAGGTGGGAAACGGCAGCCGAGCGCGCAAAGGCCCTGGCGACGTTGCACGACGACGTGCGGTTTATCGTGTGGAGCGGCGACGGGTTCGAGGTGATGAATGCGCGACAGTTGGCGCACTGGTTTTTATATTGGCACGGGGAGCGCCCATCAGGGGTTGCTCTACCCAATTCAGAGGTTTTCAAATGTTAGCAAAGGTGTTCATTTTTGCAGTGGTGTATATCGTTGCGCCTATAATCTTCGCTTCCGCCTTCGTTGGCGTTCAACCGTGGGAGTTGTTTCGGTGATACCAGCTGAGTTTTTATGGGGCTATACGGTGGCTGCCAAACGTAAGTTAAGCAGGGCTGAAACGCGCACGGCTATAGATGATTGCCAGGACTTTTTCATGGCGAACGAAGAGCGGTTACGCGAAGCAGTGTGCGCACACTATAGCTGGCGCGACGCCGGGTCCGATTTTTGGCACTCACGCAGGGGCGACGACGGTTATCTGACTCGCAGTGAAAAGCTGCACACGGCAGCACTAGCCTACGGGGTACCGAGCGATGAATAGCGCGACGGCGTGCGACTGGGTAGCAGTCGAGAAGGGCAGCATAAAGGGCCACGGTTACAGCGTGTTGCAGTGCAGCATATGTCGACGTGAAACCGCGACGATACAGGGCGAACGCGTGCGGCCATCACAATTCGCGTGCCCGTTTGACGTGGCAGAACAGCGGGAGATTATTAAATGATGACATCTGACGACATAGTTAAGATCGCGCATTTTATCGGGTTGCATGACGCCGAATCCGAGGGCGAACGAGTAATTTATACGACTTATTTCAAGGGGTTGCCAAACATCAATGAGTTCGACCCTATCCACGACCCCGCCGACGCTTGGCGGGTTTTAGAGTGTGCAACGGCCACGTGGAGTTGGGCATGGCTGGGTGATGCGATGACATATCGCACGGCGGCGCAAGATAACCCCGAGGCTTTATGCGCGGCTGTTTTGGAGATAAGTAAATGATGGCGCCGCTCGTTATCGTTCCAACAACGCTTAGAGAAGCTAACGCCTTCGTTTTGCTGCACCATCGCAACCACAAGCCGACAGTCGGGCATAAATTTAGTTTAGCGGCTAGCAAGTGCGGCGACATTTGCGGCGTCGCGATTGTTGGGCGTCCGGTTTCGCGTCATGCAGATGACGGATGGACACTTGAGGTGAATAGGTGCTGCACCGACGGAACAAGAAACGCCTGCTCATTTCTCTATGGGGCCGCGTGGAGAGCGACAAAGGCCCTTGGGTATAGGCGGCTCATAACCTACACGTTACCAAGCGAGGGAGGGGCGTCACTGCGCGGCGCTGGGTGGACTTGTTTGGGGGAGTCTGGCGGCGGCAATTGGAATGTGCAGTCTCGGCCGCGCATTGACACCGAACATCAGCAGATGAAGCTTAAATGGGAGAAGTCAGAATGATGGCATATATGCTAGCAAACGCCGACTGGCCGAAGGTAATCCTAACCATCAGGGTTGCGCGACGGTGGAGAAATGCCGACCTAGCGCGGTATCTGGTCAACGAACGCGGTTGCGGCGATAACGTGCAGGTATTGAGCGCCGAGATAGGGCGGCTGCATAGGTCTGAGATTGCCGAGCCTCGGGTGACGGTGGCCGTGCATTTGTACGACATGTACCGCGACCATGCGGGGGAGGGGGAGTAGTGAGCACAGCGACGCCCGGCGAAGAACTCTACCAGCGCCTAACCACTATGGATTGGTCGCGCCTCATCCTGGAGATATCAGGGCGCAAACGCTGGAAGGTGGCGACGATAGCCCGACACCTGAACTGTAACGCTCAGGGCTTGCAGCGACTCGCCAGGGGCGACGTCAAAGAACCGCGCATGACGCTGGGGTTGAGGTTACTCGACCTGCACGCGGATGCGATGCGAAATGCAGGTAGTTGCGCAGGAATACAGACGCAACGCAACGCGGGTGGTGAGGGATGAAAGACTTTGAACACTGGCATTTTGTGGACTTCCTCGACCGTCTCTCATGCGGCGACGATAGAGCACTGCGCGAGGTGATGGCCGACGACGTCACCATGACTAGGCTGTTCAAGGCGCTGCGCATTATCTGCACACAGCCTCACCGGGACGACGAGGCCTGCTCGAAAATTAGAACAGCTATTAGCGCGTGTGCGATACGCCGCGCCCGGAGGTTAAGTGATGCATGAGCATGATAAAAAACTAGCCGATATGACCGACGACGAACTGGTTGAGCGCGTCCTCGGCTCTAAGTATCAGGGCTATATGGACCCGACGCTGCTTGAGATAACGACTCGACTAGCGGCGCGTATTCAAGCGGCTGAGAACGCTGACGACAACAAATTAAAGGGGGTGCTACGTGGCATCATTAAAGGGTGAGCCGTTCAACCGGGGTGTGTTTCGAATGCATCGCGTAAATTCAGGGCTGCACGACATGCGCATGCGACAGAACAAGGATTATGTGCCACCTAAGGCGCAACCATTTGTCGAGGGTCGCGACCCATACGCCGATGGATTCAGGACGCCCGAAGTTGAACCGGGCAAGGTGGTGGTCGGTGACTGACCGCGAAGAGAACGTTAAGGCCTGGAAGCGACTCAAGGAACTCGACCCGGAGGCCGCGCAGTTTGCTGCCGACGTCGCTAAGTATTTCGACGTGGATTCATTCATTTACGTCTCAGGCAAGCGCAAGAAAAAGCTCGAAGAGGAAACTCCAGCGCCACTGGTTAAGGTTACTCTGCTAGGCAAGCCGATACCCGAGCCCGGCGACGAGTACGAGTTCCAGCCTCCCTTCGTTAAATAATCAAGCAGACAATTATGGACGCGGAAACAATCGCGAACGGGCTCAATCGCCCTAAAAAAACGAGCGACGGCTGGATGGCCTGCTGTCCAGCGCATGAAGACCGAACGCCGAGCCTGAGCATTGCCGACGGTGATAAAGGGGTGGTCGTTAAGTGCTTCGCAGGCTGCGGGCAGACCGACGTTATCGACGCGCTGAAGTCCCGAGGACTATGGCCGACGCCCACGCGCACAAACGGGAGCGGGAACGGCAAAGCACGACGCACCATAGCGGCTGAGTACGACTACGCCAGCGAAGACGGCGAGTTGCTCTACCAGGTGTTGCGATATGAGCCCAAGGATTTTAGGCAGCGGCGCCCCGACGGTAACGGCTGGGCCTGGAACCTGAAGGGCGTCACCCGCGTCCCGTATCGACTGCCCGAACTGCTGAACAGCACCAAGGGTATCATCGTGTGCGAGGGTGAAAAGGACGCCGACGCACTAGCAGCGATTGGCGTTACCGCAACGACCTGCGCCGGGGGTGCTGAGAAATGGCAAGCGAGTTACAGCCAGTACTTCGCAGGGCGCACGGTGTTTATTCTGCCGGACAACGACGAACCAGGAAGGAAACACGCCCAGAACGTCGCACAACACCTGCACGGGACGGCAAGAAGCGTGCATGTTGTCGAACTGCCAGACCTACCCGACAAGGGGGACGTGAGCGATTGGCTAGCCGCAGGCGGAACCCGCGCCGAGCTCGTTAAACTGTGCGCGGCATCACCTGTATGGGAGCCAGCACCAGCGCCAGCACCCGAACCGCAGCCTGAACCGCAGCCTGAACCCGAACCCGAACCGAAGGCGGTGGCCGAAACCAGCACCGACGGCATCAGGAGCCTGCTGCTTACAAACAGCAAGGGCGACATCGTGGCTGGAGTCAACAACGCGCTGACCCTGTTGGGGTGGCACCCGGAGACGACGGGTTGTTTCAAACTGAACTCACTAACTCGCGAGGTCACCATCGCCGCGCCGCCGCCTTGGCACGAGCAGGGAGAAACCTACCCGCGTGGACGCAACGACGCCGACGACGTCTTGGCTCTGGCATGGCTCGAACGCCAAGAGTGCAAGATATCGCTACAGCTCACACACAACTGCCTGAACACCATTGCGGAGAAAAACAAGTTCAACCCGCTGGCTGACTGGTTGATGTCCCTGAAGTGGGACGGCAAGCCGCGCATAGGCATGCTGCTAATTGACTGCTTCGGGGCTGCTGACAACGAATACAACCGTTGCGTGGGCAGACGTTGGCCGTTATCCGCAGTCGCTCGGATTCTAAACCCCGGATGCAAAGTCGACCACATGCTGGTTCTCGAGGGTGTACAGGGCAAACAAAAGTCGACCTGTATCGAGGCGCTTTTTGGTGAGGAGTACTACACCGCAGGACTGCCGGACATTTCCAGCAAAGACGCAGCCATGACTATGGCTGGCAAGTGGGTCATCGAGGTCGCCGAGCTTGCGAGCATTAACAAGGCGGACCACAACACACTGAAGGACTTTCTCAGCCGACGCATTGACCGATATCGACCGCCGTTTGGGCGCAGTGTTATCGAGGTGCCGCGCACTAGCATCATGGTGGGTACACTGAACCCCGAGCAGGGCTACCTTCGCGACAGTACAGGCGCTCGACGTTTCCAGCCAGTGAAGACAGGGAAGACCAACCTGCAAAGGATTATCGACAACCGCGAGCAGATATGGGCTGAGGCCGTGCACTGGTATTTACAGGGCGAACAATGGTGGCTGACCGACTACGAGACCAAGTTGGCGGAGCAGGAGCAGGCAGACCGCTATGAGTCTGACCCGTGGCAAGAGGTTATCATTGCCGAGCTACCGGGGCGCGACATGGTCACCGTTCAGCAACTCATGCGCAAGATGGACATACCGAAAGCCCAACAGAACCACGGCATGCAGATGCGTATCGGGAAGGTGCTCACCCACGAGGGTTGGAAGCGAGTAAGACGCCGCCAAAACGGCAGGCAGATATGGGCTTACGTTAGACCGAAGGAAGAGGGCGAGTAGAGTGAAGGAGACAATGTTTGTGAGTTTTAGTGGCGGCCGGACTTCTGCTTATATGTGCTGGTGGCTGCTGAACAACAAAGCAGACGAATATGACTTTCGATTTGTCTTTGCTAACACAGGTCTGGAGCACGAAAACACGCTGGATTTTGCTCATCGATGCGACCAAGAATGGGGGCTCGATTTGACGTGGGTTGAAGCCGTCATCAATCCTAGGCATGGAATAGGAGTCACCCATAAAGTTGTCGATTACAAAAGCGCATCGCGAAATGGCGAGCCGTTTGAGGCTTTTATTGCAAAGTCAGGCGTTCCTAACGCGTCATACAACCAGTGCTCCGAAAGATTGAAAACATTCCCAATGGAGTCGCTTCGGGCATCTCTTGGTTTTAAGAAAAACCATATGACAGCCATTGGCATTCGGCCAGACGAGTTCGACCGAATGAGCGAAAAACGCCCAAGAGCTAGGGTTGGTTTACCCATTGATTACTATGACGCACTGCACAAAAGAGCAGGTCCGTCACTGGTGGGCCAATCAAAATTTCGATTTAGACTTGCCCGAACATTTAGGTAACTGCGTGACTTGCTGGAAAAAAAGCGACCGGAAGCTGTGGACGATAGCCAAGCATGAGCCGCATCGCTTTGAATTTATGAACCGAATGGAGCGGAAATATCGCAGGGTGCGAGCAGGCGAGCAGGACAGGTTATTTTTCCGGCGTCATCGCTCGACGCAAGACATTTTGGCTGAAGCGCAAAAGCCCTTCACTGAATTTATTGATGTTATGCCGCAGTTACAGATGGGCTTTTTCGATGAGATAGATATAGAGGATGGGTGCGGCTCTCATTGCGAAATAGGATAATCACATCGCAATGGACCGCGACAGGTTCTCTCTCTCAGTGTTAAACCAAACCCAGGCGGCGGCCTCGGCATCTTCTCTGCTCAGTCCGTCGACGTATTCAAGAATGCCTGCGCGCTCATGCCAGGCCTCATACAGGTCCGGGTGTACGTCGTCTAGGGATTTAATTTCTTTCATTTCTATTCCTAGCTATGTCCAGAACGTTCTGGGCCTGGTTCTCTATCTTACGGTCCAGGTGGGTCAGTGCGGCCTCAACCTTTTCATGTATCCGAGACGCTGACTCTCTGGCCTCTTGGCGTGTCGTCTCTACAGTCTGCCTGAGGTCAGCGCCGCGCCGCTCGGCGGCATCCATACTGTTGATGACTAGGGTTTTCAGGGAGTCTAAGTCGTCCCGGCTGACCTTCGTTGTCTCAAGGTAGTCGAGCCGCTGCTTAATCTCAACGTGCTCGCCTTTAACGACTTTCCACAACACGCCAACCATAACGACTAACGCGCCCCATAGAGCCTTGATGATGTTTTCTTCACCGAGTTGCACGGCATGCTAGTCTTGTTGTAGGTGGCCGAGCGGTCATGAGAGTGTTTAACTGCATTCTTTATTGACTCCCCAAGAATGGAGTTGATAGCCGACAGAATCTCTTGAGCGCTAGACAAGTACTGGCTGACCCCATCTGCATCACCCTCAGCCAGCGATTGATACGCCAGCGTGCGAATTAGATCCATCCGCGAAAACAGCGCACCTAGTCGCTCAATATCCTCATCGCTCAACAGTCCGCTAGTGCGCAACCAAATGGCGACGTTAAAAGTATCCTGAGCGGTCGCTTCAAAAGCAGCCAAACGCTCTTTGCTGGCGTCAATCTGAGCAGCGGTACTAGTGGCATACCCCGATAAAACTAGGATGCAGAGCGCCGCCATAAACCGCGCCCAAGACATCTTAGTCAGGAGTTTAATCACCAGCCAGCCTCCCTAGCGCCTCACTGATATGGTCGCATGCGTCGTCAGCAGAACGTGCAACAAATGCAACACCACCCTGGGCGTTGACTTGGTCTATAAAGTTTTGCTGCTCTTTAGACACACGACCACGCTCTGATTTTACCTCGCACGCCGTAAACACCGCAACTTTGCGGCCCACCATTTCAGGGGTAATTTCTATCGCTGTCCAGCCAATGAGGTCACTGCTGCCTTTGACTAAACCAAATGTGTGAACGCGCCCGTTCTCGTCTTTAACCATACCAACGTGGTTGCGAAACAGCCGCGAGGTGTTAGCCAGTGCAAGCCGGACCCTGTTAGTAATCTCCGTTTCCCTAGCGCCCACCTCGGTTACCTCTTGCCTTCATGATGTGGTGAGCCCAGCCACGGGGGCTCTTGTATCCCCGCTGCACCCCTATCCTTATGAGTTCCTCCATCGTTTTGGCGTTGCTTTGCTCTTTGCGTTTAGTCCTAGCCTCGGTGCGCTTAAGCTCCTCTAGCTCGCCGTCAATCTCAGGGCTTATAAATTTGTTAGGCTCCCTGTAACCGCAGCACGGGCATCGGTCGTACATCGTAGGGCTGTAAGTGAAATAGCACTTCTTGCAGATGGTCACACTAGGCCCAGCGACTTCATCGGATGAACGCTTAACGCGAGGCTTGCTATCAAGGGACCAGTCTCGTGGCGAGCAAGGCAGCCCGTGACGCAACGCATTCCCAGCATGGTCTAGGATAACCGCTTCATCTTGCGGCCTGAGCGCCCTCCCACAGCGTTGCAGCCAGCGACCCAATGACTTAGTGGGAGACATGTCGATAACTGCGCCTACGGTCGCATCTATGCCGCTGTTGGCCGACACATCGAACCCCTCACTGAACAGGTTAACGTTCCAGACGACGTCTATATGACCTAGCGCAAAGTCCCTCAGCTTTTCCTTGCGCTCACTCTTTGGTGTGCAGCCATCCAGGTGAACCGCAGATATCCCGGCGCCCACAAACCTCTGCACCATTTGCTCGGAATGGTCTACCGACACGGCAAACCCTATCGTCTTGCGACCGAGGGCGTGTTTCTTCCAGTGAGTAACGGCGTCACCCATAACCTGAGAATCTTGAATAGCCGCAGCCACGTCAGCTTTAGCGTACTCGCCAAACCTCGTTCTGGCCTGAGACATATCAGGTGGAGGCATAGACCATAGCCTATACTTCGCCAACTGCTCCGACTCAATTAGTTCATACACAGTTGGCCCAAGCACCATCGTATCGAACCAAGGGCGCAACCCTTGCCCGTCTAGCCGCTCAGGTGTCGCACTCAGCCCTACGTGGAACGCATCGCTGTAGCAGTCATGCACTCGGGCCCAGCCGCCTGCTGCGAGGTGGTGAGCTTCATCCCAGATGCACAAGTCGGGGCGGATAACTTTCGCTAGTCGGTTCTTAAGCGTATCGACGCTACATATCTGCACCAGCCTAGTGGGGTCGTGCGAATAACCAGCGGCGATAAAAGAATGCGGGATGCCAAACTTGGTGAACGTGCCTGATGTCTGGTCTATCAGCTCGCGGCGATGGCAGATAAAGAACCCGCGCTGACCGCGCTCGGCTACGCTTTGCATGATGAACGACGCGAGTACGGTTTTACCTGCCCCGGTCGGTGCCTGGATTAGAACGCGTTTGTGTCGTGTGAGCGCTCGCCTTGCCTTGTCGATAATGACCTGTTGGTAGTCTCGTAAAGGCATCAGCCAGCAAGGAACGCACGCATAGCCTTACGGCCATCGGCAACGGCTTGGATGAAGTCCCTGGAAAACTCAGCGTCCTGCTGCTTCCATAGGTAAACGCACTGCCGTGTAAGCGAGAACTGACGGCACACCTTCGCAACATTCCCGTGCTTGCGAACGTTATCAATAATGCTCTGCTTCAGGTGTTTCTTGTTGTCTCTCATGTGAATTTGGGTGTTAGAATCCGAACCTCATTATTGTCTATGGCGTCAAATATAATGTCAACGTACAGGCTGTCGAAAAAGTCACTACAGCGTCTTGAAGGCGTACACCCGCAGTTATGCTCCATCGTCCATGAGGCTATCAATCTCACCGAGGTCGACTTTGGCGTGACCTGCGGACTCAGAACCGTTAGAGCGCAGCAGGAGTTATACGACCGTGGTGCAACCAAGACCATGCACAGCAAACACCTGACCGGGCTTGCGGTTGATGTCGTTGCGTACATCGGGCCGCGCATTAGCTGGGAGCTTGCTCTGTACGACGAGATTGCAGACGCATTCAAAGAAGCAGCCATTCACCACACTGCCTCGGTACGCTGGGGCGGCGCCTGGACTGTGAGCAACATCAGTGTCTGGCGGGGGACTATGGAAGAGGCCATGAACAGCTACGTTGATAAACGCAGGTCGCAAGGTCGCAGACCGTTCATTGATGCGCCGCACTTCGAGCTATCTTGACGGACTCCAAGCACCTCCGAGGTAGGTAACTTTCGCTCCCCGAGGTAGGTAACTTTCGCTCCCCGAGGTAGGTAACTTTCGCCTTTCAATTCGTTGTTGACGCATGTGTCATATTGATTCATCATTGTCACTCGTGACAACAAGAGATACACCAATGATTGAACGCATCACCCCGGAGAACGAGCAGCACTGGCTCGGCATGCGAAAGCAAGACCTGACCAGCACTGAGACTGCTGCCTTATTCGGCCTTAGCCCGTACATGACCGAGTTTGAACTCTGGCACCGCAAGCGCTCAGGAGAGACACCTGAGTTCCCCGATAACTTCAGGATGCGCGCAGGTCGCGCCCTAGAGTCAGGCATAGCCCAGCTGGCAGGCATGGAGCTTAACGCCGCGATTAAGCCCCTGAAGGACTACATGCGCGACCCTTACGCCCGTCTCGGCTCGTCATTCGATTACGAGGTGGTTGAGGGTGAATACGCTGGCTGGCTTATTGAGTGCAAGAACGTCGACCAGTGGGTTTACCGAGACAACTGGACTGAAGACGAAGCGCCTGACCACATCGAGGTGCAGGTGCAGCACCAGCTTGAGATTGCGCAACGCCCCGGTGCCATCATCGCCGCACTGGTTGGCGGTAACTCGCTTCACCTCATCTTCCGCGAGCGCAACCCTAAGGTGGGCGCAGGCATTCGCAAGAAAGCATCCGAGTTCTGGCGCAGCATCGAGGCGGGTGTCGAGCCTACGCCAAATTATGAGATGGACGCCGACGTAATTATTGAGCTACACCCAGGCGGCGGCGCCGGAACAATAGAAGCTGATGAGCAGCTATCTGACTTTATGGCTCGCTACAAAACGTGGAAGGCTGAAGCAAAGAAAGCAGACGACGAAGCCAAGAAACTGAAAGCGAAAATGCTTGACCTCATTGGCGACGACATCAACAAGGTGACCTCAGATAACCTGACGTTGAGTTGTGGCCGCACCAAGGACACCGAGCCTACCCTCATCACGGCTGACATGGTCGGCAAGACATACGGCGGTCGCAAGGGCTATCGTCAATTCACCATTCGGGAGAAGAAATAATGAGCAACGAAATTGCAGTATTCACCAAAGACCTCGCATTGCACGAGCGTCAGTTCAAGTCTGTGCTGCCAGCGCACATCCCCAGTCAGAAGTTCATGCGCACCATCGTTGGGGCGGTGCAAAACAACCCCGGCATCCTGAAGTGCAATCGCTCCTCTATTTACGCGGCGTGCCAAAAGGCGGCGCAGGACGGTCTGATTCTAGACGGACGCGAGGCGGCTATCGTCCAGTTCAAAGGGTCAGCGCAGTACATGCCTATGGTTGCTGGGTTGCTCAAGAAGCTGCGCAACAGCGGACAGATAAGCACCATTACCGCGCAGACGGTGCATGAGAAGGACAAGTTTGCCTACAACCCGGCGAACGACGACGTGCCTGACCACCAGCCTGATTGGTTTGGTGAGCGCGGTCCTATGATTGGTGTTTACGCCGTCGCCAAAATGAAGGACGGCGGCTCGGTTGTTGAGCTGATGAATATGGAGCAGATAGCTAAGGTGCGAGGTGTCAGTCGCGCAAGTGGTCGAGGCCCGTGGTCTGAGTGGCCTGAGGAAATGGCTAAGAAGTCTGTGCTGCGCCGTATCGCGAAGTATCTGCCGTCGTCAGCTGACCTGGACCAGATGCTCGAACACGACAACGAGAACTACACCTATGCAACAGACGTACAGGAAGCCGACAAACCGTCGCAAGACAAAACGACCACGCGTTCCGCCGCTATCATTGAGGCTGAGGTCTTTGAGGAAGAGCCACCAATGCCTGAAGGGCCAGAGGATTATGGTGAGGTGGCAGTAGAGGAAGCGGAGCTTCTGTAGGTTAGTTATCTGGGTAGCCATGCGCATTGTGTTCCTTGTCGCGCATGGCTCCTAGACCACCCCCTTATTTCTTTTTGCCCTTGCAAGCCTTGGCCTTGCTACATGCCGCTGGCGATGTGCAGCCCTTGCACGTTTTGAATGTAGACTTGGTCGCGGCTTTCTTCTTGCCGTAAGGCATTACTTCTTCCCCTTTGCGGTCTTAGCCGCTTTCTTGAATTGCGCCTTGGTCGGCGCGCCTTTAGATCCTGGTTTGCGCAT
>Ga0213858_10000398_pt1 | contig 21005 bp, 14 predicted proteins | sample PICome_FD_160122 | JGI IMG/M metagenome (GOLD analysis project Ga0213858, IMG submission 160122) | Coastal seawater microbial communities near Pivers Island, North Carolina, United States - PICO245 | ecosystem: Environmental > Aquatic > Marine > Coastal | place: USA: North Carolina | collected... | reverse complement strand
CTTCTTTTTGAGGATTGAGTTCGGACAGTTCGAGTTTAGCCATTTCTTTCATTTCTTCATCCTGTTCTTTCAACAACTCTTTTGCCGTCTCTATATTACCCAAAACATCCTTATAGGTCTGGTATACCCCAACAATTTCCTGTAGATTCTTATAATCCTTATTCACTTTGGCATAGGCTTTCGGATCGGCCAGAAGACCAGGGTCGGCCAGTTTTTCCTCCAAATAATAAAACCGTTCCTGAATAGCTTCTAGTTTGTCTAACATATTGTAATAATTGAGAATAAGGTCAAGTAGCAGTCTGTAAAAGTAAGGGTTTTCAGAAATTAGACAAAGCCATCAATCCATATCAAAGAGTTCTACCCAGTGAATTGCTTTTTTGCCGGTAAAATGTTCGATTTGATGCCGACAGCTAAAACCACAGGCTACTACGGCATCTGATTCCTGGTCATTTTTGATTGATGGAAACAGTATTTCCTGGCCTATTTTTTCCGAAAGAGCATAATGTTCTTTTTCATAACCAAAAGAACCAGCCATTCCACAGCACCCCGAGGGAATTTCAGAAATCTGATAATCGGACAATAAATTTTTCATCGCCTTTGTTCCATAGATTGCTTTTTGATGGCAGTGTCCATGAATAGAAATTTTTTGGGCGCTGGTAGACAATGGTTGTTTAATCATTCCTGCCTCGAATTCTTCTTCAAGGAAAACATCTATCATTTTTACATGGCTTTTCAATTGTTTCGCCAGTTTTTCATCGTCAATTAAATCAGGCAAATCATCTGTTAAGGCAGAAGCACAACTGGGTTCACAGACGACCACTTTTAAACCCTGGTTAAAATAGGTCTCTAGACGTTTTGCCGTTAGGTAGCCTTCTTTTTTTGCTGTTTTTAAAAAACCATGAGAAATTTTTGGTCTTTGGCAGCAACCAACATTCGCCAATATGACTTCATAGCCTAATTTATCTAAAAGTCGGGTTGCAGCCATTCCAATTCCAGGTTCATGAAAATTTAAATACGTATCTGCAAATAGGACTACCTTTTTACTACCCGTATTCTGCGGCAGGTAATTTATTTTAAACCATTTGAAAAATGGTTGGGTCGCATATTCCGGCAAAATTCTTTTTCTGTCAATACCGATCAGTTTTTCCAAAAAATACCGAAAGGGTCTGCTTCTCTGTACGCTGTTGATCATGAATGCAAAACTACCGGAAAAGCGGTTTGCCCAAGTCGCTGAATCTCTGACAAATCGATCTCTTAGTGGAATTCCATTTCGGTCGTATTTATTTTGCCAAACCTCGCTTTTCAGTTTAGCCATATCTACATTACTGGGACATTCGGATTTACAGGCCTTACAGGAAAGGCACAAATCCAGTGCATCGATTACCTCTTTATTCGTCAGTCCATCTTTTACCTGTCCAGACATGGCCAAACGAAGAGCATTGGCCCTTCCCCGGGTGGAATGTTCTTCTTCCCGGGTCGCTTTAAAACTGGGACACATTGTTCCACCCAGCATTTTGCGACATTCCCCTACGCCGGTACACATATGTATAGCATTGGCAAAGCTACCATCTTCTCTATATTTATAAACAGTATCAATCGATTTGTCCCTATAGTCTGCACCGTACCGCAAATTCTGATCGATCGCCTGTGCATCAATAATTTTTCCGGGATTCATTAAATTATGCGGATCGAACAGCGTCTTTACCTCTTTGAGTAAACCATAGACATGATCGCCAAAAAATTCTTTTAGTTTATAGCTTCTCACCAATCCATCTCCATGTTCTCCACTCCAGGAGCCACCATATTCTTTAACCAGCTCAAAGGTTTCTTCTGAAATTTTTTTAAACCGTTCGATGTCTTTTTTCTGACGGAGATCCAGAATGGGACGTACGTGAATTACCCCCACACTAGCGTGGGCGTACATAGCTGCCTCTGTTTCATTGTTGGCACATACTTTCAAAACCCGATCAATATATTCCGGTAAATGTTTTATTGGAATACCGGAATCTTCTATAAAAGGAAGCGGCGTTTTATCTCCTTTGATACCCAGCATTAAGCCGAGTCCTTTTTTTCGAATAACCCAGACATCTTCATAGTCTTTTCCTTCAGGAAATAGTGGGTAAGCATAACCAAGGCCCAGTTTCTTCAAACTGGCGATCATTTTTTGGGGACGCTCTATTACGTCAGTTTGAGTATCTCCATAAAATTCGACAATCTGAATAGCTGCAGGGTTACCATCGATAAAGTGACAACTTCGCCGGGTCGTTAGATTTTTTCGGCTCAAATCAATCACTGTTTTATCCAATATTTCAATAGCAGATGGTTGGAAATCAAGCATTGGTTCGACTGCCCGAATAGCTTCGAGAACATTATCAAAATGGACAACGCAAACAGATTTATGAAGGGGTAATGACTCCAGGTTGAGTTTTGCTTCCAGACTGACAGCCAGGGTGCCCTCACTCCCGCAGAGCAATTTAGCGAGGTTCCAGTTTTCATCATTAATAAATTCATCGAGATTATATCCCTGTACCCTGCGCATGACTTTCGGAAAGGCTGCTTCGATAGCTGCTTTATTGGGTCGAATGATCTCCTGAATTCCTTTATAAATATCACCTTCCAGGTTTTTTTGATCGATTTTTTTTTGATACTCCCCTGGTGTAGATTCCTTGAAGGTACAAACACTACCATCAGATAAAACCACTTTTAAAGCTAATACGTGATCTACTGTTTTACCATACAGTATACTCTTTGTGCCGGAAGAGTTATTCCCGATCATTCCCCCAACATTTGCTCTGCTGGAGGTAGCCGGATCCGGCGCAAAAATCAGATTATGGTCTTTCAGGATATTGTTCAGGTCATCTCTGGCAATACCCGGCTGAACCCGAACCCATTTTTCTTTAGGATTTATTTCCAATATCTTGTTGAGGTACTTCGAAAAATCCAGCACCATAGAATGACCAACTGTTTGTCCTGCAAGACTGGTACCTCCACCTCTTGGAAGAATCGATATCTTATGGTCAACCGCTATTTTAACTGCCGTAATTACATCTTTCTCATCAACAGGTAGCACTATGGCAACAGGCTTAATTTGATATACACTCGCATCAGTAGCATAAATTCCGAGACTTAAATCATCTGATAACACATCACCTTTTAGATTGTGCTTGAGGTCGTTTATAAAGAGCAGGTTGCGGGACATCGTTTCTTCGTTTTGTAAAACAGCAAATATTAAAAAGCTTTTCTGAGGAAGGTAAAGTTAAAACTAAAATCAAAAGAATAAAGAACCATTTTGTTCCAAAAAACAAAAAAGGCAGACATTATGAACTCTGTCTGCCTTTTAAAGATTATTTTCGACAATCTTTATTTCATTCCTAATCTAGCTTTTTCCTGTTTATACTTTTGGTAAGATTCCGTCCCGCATCGAAGAAATTCTGCGTATTCCGATTCATCAGGGGTATATCCTACGGGAGGATTAAGAATGGTTTTACCGTCGGGTGAGAGCAAAACGTAAAATGGTTGTGTATTAGTAGCAAATCTTTTTGCCTGAAAATGCGCCCATTTATTACCGTAACTACGAAGTTTTCGGGTAGTTCCGTTCGCCCTTTTCACTTCTATTTTTTGGGCTTCAGGCAATTCTTTTTTGTCATCAACATATAGAGAGACAAGAATATAGTTTTCTTTTAACTGATCGTATACTTTATCAATTGGCCAAACATTTTCTTCCATTTTCCTACAGTTAACACAGGCATAACCGGTAAAGTCCAGTAAAATAGGTTTATCAACTTCCTGGGCATGGGAAACCCCCTGATCAAAATCCTTAAAGCAATTTAAATTTTGCGGACAATCACAGGGATTAAAAACGCTATAACAGGCAGGAGGTGCGAAACCGCTTAGCAGAGACAGGGATTTCAGAGATTTAGCCTCTTCATCATACAAAAGTCCCGAAAACATATAGGCGGCAAAAGCCAGAGAAGCCAGTCCTAAAGTAATTCTGCCAATGCCCAGCTTTTGGATAGGTGAATCATGTGGAAATTTGATTTTCCCAAACAGGTAAAGACCCAATCCAATAAAAGTTAAAATCCATATTATGAGCAACGGCTCAACTTTTAGTACGCCCCAATGAGAAACCAGGTCTGCATTGGATAAAAACTTAAAAGCAGCTGCTACCTCTAAAAATCCAAGGACCACTTTTACCGTATTCAGCCAGCCTCCTGATTTAGGTAGTGCCTTCATCAGCGTAGGAAAAGCAGCAAAAATGGTAAATGGTAAAGCCAGCGCAACGCCAAAACCACCCATTCCCGAAGTTAACTGCCAGGCGCCTCCATCTGAAGTAAGTGCGCCGGCAAGAAGAGAGCCCAGTATGGGTCCGGTACAGGAAAAAGAAACAAGGGCCAGTGTAAGCGCCATAAAAAATATACCTAATAAGCCCCCCACTCCCTCAGCCGAACTTGATTTATTTACCCATTTATCCGGAAGCGTTAATTCATAATAGCCGAAGAAAGAACCGGCAAAAAACATAAATATCAAAAAGAAAAATACGTTCAGCCAGACATTGGTTGAAATTTCATTTAAAATATCCGGATTAATGGAATCCATTAAATGAAAGGGGATACTCAATATGATATAAACCATTAAAATAAAAAAGCCATAAAGACTGGCATTAAAAAATCCCTTGGCCTTTGATTTGGTGCTTTTTGTAAAGAAAGAAACCGTGAGCGGGATCATCGGGAAAACACATGGCGTCAACAGAGCCAGCAATCCGCCAAAAAAACCTAAAACAAAAATACTCCATAAGCTTTTTCCCTCTTCAACAGTAGCAACTCCACACTCCTGGTAATAGGATCTTTTATCTGATTCGGAGGTGTTTTCCGGAAAAGTAACAATCGGTGCATCGCTACTGGCTACCATATCGTCACCTACCAGAGCTGTCAAGGTTGCCGGAACAAACCGGAAGCTCACAGGAGTAGGGGGTGTACACATTTCATTATCACAAGCCATAAACTCCAGTTCCCCTTCAATTGGTATATTTGGATCAGCAACTTTTACCTGTTGAATAAATTCTGCTTTATTACCCACAAATTTTTTAACAATCACTCCGCCAAAAGCGGGTTCCGGAGCTTCCTTTATTTCCCCTATTTCCTCGGCTGGGCCCAGCAGCTCATAATGGTCTCCCTCTGTATAATAAAAGGTAGTGGGAATGGGTCCGTCAGGATCAGTAAATTGAGAATAAGTATACCAGCCTTTTTCAAGACTTGCTTTAAAAGAAAGTTTGTAAAGTTTGTCCTCTATCTTTTCTATGGTGCCGGACCAGGTAGCCGGATCCAGCAAACCATCCTGCTTGTCGGTGCCGGACATTTCAGAAGTTTGATCCGGTGAGTCTATAGTAGATAATGCAGTCGTTACTTTTTCGTTTGAATTTTGGCTGGCTTTATTTTCCGACTCCAACTCAATCACTGCAGGAATATTTGTTTTTTCAGGCTGCTGATCAGATTCCTGTGTGGTTTGGATGTCTTCAGTTACAGCATCAGTCGCTTCTTTGGTTTCCGTTTGTGCTACTACTGATTCTTTCTCTTTTTTAGTCAATGCAAAGCTAAAATCTACTTCCGTTGGTGGCAGGCAACGGGTATCATCACAACACATAAACTCGAGATAACCGGTAACAGGTTCAGATAGATCGGAGACTTTTATTTTTTGTGTAAAGACCCCTTCTTTTTTCATCGTAATAAGGTTCATTTTAAAAACCTCGTCAAACATCTTTTTACGATTGGTCTCTGATTCTTCCGTTCTGCCGATCAATTTAAAATGAGCACTTTCATCAAAATTAAAACTCGTACGGATCGGCCCGTCATCCGATTCGAGATACTGAGAATAGATTTTCCAGCCGTCATCAATTTTTGCTGTAAAAACCAATTCATATTCATCATCTCCTAAATATTGATGACTGGTCTCCCACTTAACCGGCTCCAGGATTTGGGCGGATAAAGTCAGGCAGGAACCAAAAAATAGAACAAAAAAAGAAAGGAATCGCATGATCTGCTTTTTTGAATTGTAGAATTAGCAAACAGCACCGACAAGGGTTTAACGTCAATTCAAAGAAAAACTGAAGTCTACCTCTTTAGGTGGCAGGCATTTCTCTTCATCACAACACATAAACTCCAGAAATCCTGTGACATTGGCATTACCATTTTTTACCTTTATTTTTTGTGTAAAGGTAACTGTCCCATTAAACTTAATAACATTCACTCCGAATAAATCATCAAACGCTTCTTTTCTGTTACCTGTTTCTTCTGTATCGCCAATTAACTCAATATTTTCATTCTCTTCAAAAATAAATGACGTTGGAATAGGGCCACTTGGGTCGGTATGTTGTGAATAAATACTCCACCCCTCAATTACTTCAGCGATAAAAGTCAGTGTATATTCAGTCTCTGCATTTTTTTCACTTGAAAAATTCCAGGTAACGGGATTGACCTGTCCGGAACAAAAAGAAGAGACCAGCAGCAATAAAAATGGAAGGTAACAGGCAGTACTCATAATTCTGAGAAATTCATTAGCTATGAAAAAAAGAGAAACAAAATTTATGCTTTTTTAAAAAATAAACGAACATCAGACGCTCGCTTAACATTATTTTATGATTTTATTAATGGAATTAGTCAAAAAAGGAAGTCTTTTTTTAAACTATCAACTACTTTTGAAGGTTCAAATTGGTGATTCAAAAAAAAATTAAGTCTGGAATCATGCTCGAGGTAAAAAATCTAAATAAAACATATAGTAGTGGAAACAAGGAGGTTAATGTTTTAAAAGACATTAATTTCAAAATTGGAGAAGGAGAAACCGTCTCCATTGTCGGGCCTTCTGGAAGTGGAAAAACGACGCTCCTCGGGCTTTGTGCCGGATTGGACAAAGCAAGTTCAGGTACAGTAATACTTAGCAACAATCATTTGGAGCCGCTAACTGAAGATGAAAGAGCCAGCCTGAGAAATAAAAAAGTAGGATTTATTTTTCAAAACTTTCAACTTATTCCCACCTTAACTGCACTTGAAAATGTAATGGTTCCTCTTGAATTAAGAGGAGAATCCGGCACAGAAAAAAAGGCAATGAGTTTATTGGAAAAAGTGGGGTTAGCGGATCGTCATGATCACTACCCGACACAGTTATCCGGAGGAGAACAGCAAAGAGTATCTCTGGCGCGTGCCTTTTCCAATACTCCCAAAATATTATTTGCGGATGAGCCTACCGGCAATCTTGATGAAGAAACCGGAAAAAAAGTAGAAGATTTGCTGTTTCAATTAAACAGAGAATCAGGAACCACGCTGGTTATTGTTACCCATGATTTAAATCTGGCAGCAAAAACAAGTCGAATCATCAAATTAAAAGGTGGAAAAATAGTTGATTAGTTAAATTATGACCAAACCAATAAATGTATCTTCCAATTGGACGCTTTTTCTCAAAATTTTCTTTCCCATTTTCTGGGGTGTATTTTTTGGAGCACTGACCATTGCTTTTTGGATCAGCGATAGTAGTATGGTTGGAGAAATGTCTATAGGTAGTTTTCGTCTTTTAATAAGTTCTTTCTTTCTGAGCGGTATGATCGTATTTTATTTTTCCCTCATGCAACTGAAGCGAGTGGAGGTTGACGATCAGTTTGTATATGTGACCAACTATAAAAAAACGGCCCGCTATCCTTTCCACAATATAGAGAAGTTGGAATCCAGTAATTACTATTTATTTAAAATTGTCCGAATTTCTTTCAGGAAAGAAGGCATTTTCGGACCAGGTGTTGTCTTTCTTGCCAATAGTTTCCGTTTACAGGAAGTACTGGAAAAGCGAAAAGAACTATCAGTCATATATAACTAATTGTGTTTTCGCCCCAGGATCTTTCCAGACCTAACAGCTTTAATTAACTGTTCCTCTTCCTTCAATTCTTTGTCCTTAATGCGATTATCTGTCAGTGAATCCAGGTCGGGTTGACCGGCATCTACCCAGGCAGAGTACCAGGCATTTCCTACCACATGAATGGCTGCTCTTAACCTATCTTCTACCTGTCCATTTAATTTTTTGTGATATAACCTGGCATATTCTTCACAAGCCATAGTTTGGATATACCCTTCGCCCCTTTCTATAAAGCACTGTTGCTGATCTTCCGGAAAATCCTTACTGATTATTTTTTCAATAGATAAAACATCATTGACCAGTGCATGGCTCTGTTCAATGATATTCCAATAATAGTTCAGTGGTTCTTCAATATAAATTGCCTTTCCAACAAAATAATCATATTCTTCATCTGCAAAGAGTTCAGGTAATCGGGTCTCCCAAAAAGCATGTATGCCTAATTGGCCGGTCTCCTGTCCGTTGTAATTACTGGTGGTATGAAGTGGAACATGCGCATCTCCAATGTAATGACCAAAATCAGCCGAAAGACGCAGAATCTGCTGAACATTACCAAGCCGCATAGCCTCGGTTAAATTTCGCTGCATCCTGACCAAATGGTAAGGTAAAACACCATGGGAAACAAAAGTATCAATAGCCATTGCCTGTTAACAGTTCAGATAAAAACCATGAAAACGAAAAAAAGTCTCGATGCTATCACAATCCAGCTCCCATTTTTCCAAATATTGGCTACGATATATATGATCTCTGAAAAACTGATGATAGTCATCTTTCAACAATACAATACTATCTTTTTCAAAAAAGGTATAAAAATTTTCTCCCTTCAGAATAACATTCCAATTTCCGGACTTTTTTACCATTTTTCCAAAAGTCCGCAGTGTATCATTATTACCGTTAATAATTACAGCTTCGGTAAACATCCTTCGAGCATTTAAAAAACCTTTCGGTAGTGCTCCCCTATTCCACCTGTCAAGATCAATATAATGTTTATATCCCTCCACCGGTACCACATATCGACGCATATCCGGATCAACGGCATGCGCAGTAATATATTCTATATTTTTTTTATAAAAACCAATTAACTCAACAGGTAAGGTAAAAACTGCCAGTCGGTTGATCCGCCTATGCATAAAAAAACCCCAGTCGCTTCCATAAAACTTAAAAGCAGAGAATAGGAAAAATGAAATAAACAAGCCAGCTAAAAACCGAGTTAAAAACATATTTTTATATTAAAAAAAACAGACTTAAATAAAATTCGACCAGATCGCAGTAACTGATAACCAGTAAAGAAAAAACTCAGGTGCATTATTCACTTTTAGTTTAGTAAATAGTTGCTGACTATTTGACAAACCAATAAATTCGCAGCTTATTTTTTTAAAACATTCTTCAGCTAATTCGTACATAACAAATACTAAGTAACATCAAACCAAGAACTCCACCATTTGGATGGTCTCTTTTGCGCCTATTTTTCCTCAAAAAATATTTCCCTAGCCCAGCTTTGAAAAGATTTTTTGAGGAAAACTGAAAACAAAATAGCCAAGCCCAATTTGACGGACTTATCATTTCGTCGTTACTAAAGTAATAAAGGCTAAAAAAAGACATTATTAAAAAATATAATTTCCACAATAAACCAACATATATCAATAGGTTTTCAACATAGTTATAAACAAATGAAAGTATTAAAATTTGGTGGCTCTTCGGTTGCAAATCCAGAGAGGATCAGGAAAATCATCAACATATTAAAGGGTTACCAACACCAGGGGGAAAAATTTACGGTAGTATTTTCTGCACTGGGGGGGGTAACCGATCAATTAATAGAAATGAGTGAGAAGGCTGCCAAGGCAGATGAAACCTACCTGGAGTTATTCGAAAAGCTTTCCGACAGACATTTGGAAACTACGAGACAATTATTGAAAAATGATTTAGAAGTAAGAGTAGTAAAAGAGCTGAAAGAAAGCTTTAAAACCTTAAAAGATCTTTTACATGGTATTTATCTGGTGCGGGAAGTATCTCCCCGAACGATGGATTATGTACTGAGTTTTGGAGAAAGGTCTTCCAATTATATAATTGCGAATGCACTAACGCAACATGGATTACCATCCAGCTATCTTGATGCCCGAAGGATCATAAAAACAGACAAAAACTTTGGAGCAGCGAAAGTGGACCTTGTTTTGAGTTATCAAAAAATCAGAGATCACTTTGACGCCGTAAAAGAAGTTCAGGTTGTCACAGGTTTTATTGCTACGGCAAAAGGCGGATTAACCACTACACTTGGAAGAGGCGGATCTGATTATACTGCCTCTTTATTGGCAGCAGGATTAAACGCCACTGCTATTGAAATCTGGACAGATGTAGACGGGGTACTAACAACAGATCCCAAAAAAGTAAAAAAAGCTTTTACCATTCCGGCAATGACCTATGGAGAAGCCATGGAAATGTCTCATTTTGGGGCGAAGGTAATCTATCCGCCAACGATACAACCAGCTCTAACCAAAAATATCCCCATATATATAAAAAACACTTTTAACCCATCCTTTAATGGGACCCATATTTCGCATCAAAAAGACGAAAGTGGTCCTGCCGTTAAAGGTATTTCCTCTATTGGGGATATATCGCTGCTAACTTTGTCCGGTAGTGGTTTGTTTGGTGTTCCGGGTATTGCTGCCCGTTTATTTAATTCTCTTGCCAAAGCTAATATCAATATTATATTAATTACACAGGGATCTTCGGAATACTCTATCAGTTTTGCTGTTCAGCCCAAAGTTGCTCGTAAAGCAAAAAAATCCGTAGAGAAAGAATTCGAATACGAAATACAGGGAAAGCTGGTTAATCCTGTAAAGGTAGAAAATGACCTGTCGGTAGTAGCCATTATAGGTGAGAACATGAGATATCAACCAGGTATCTCTGGTAGAATGTTCCGAACGCTGGGAAAGAATGGGATCAACGCAATAGCTATTGCGCAGGGGTCATCCGAGCTTAACATCTCAGTTGTTATCAATAAAACCGATGAATCAAAGGCTTTAAATGCCCTTCACGCCTCCTTTTTTCTTTCCGACAGCAAGGAGTTACATTTATTTATGATCGGTGTTGGTTTAATCGGTGGAACTTTAATTCGACAAATAAAAGAGCAGGCAACCTACCTAAAAGAAAAACATAGTCTTGAAATCAAAATTATTGGGCTATCCAACAGTAAAAAAATGTTATTTAATGAAGAAGGAATTACACTAAATAACTGGAAGGAACAACTGCTAAATTCAAATGAAAAAACTTCTTTTAGAGGTTTTATCAATAAGATGAATGACCTGAACCTGTCCAATACTATTTTCATTGACAATACAGCAAACAAACAAATAGCTAACTACTACAACGAAATACTGGAAAACAGTATCTCTATTTCAACACCCAACAAGATAGCCACCTCATCTTCCTATGCGAAATATCAAATGCTAAAAAGAACTGCCAGAAAGAGAGGCGTTCAATTTATGTATGAAACCAATGTTGGCGCAGGTTTACCGGTTATCTCCACCTTAAACGATTTAATAAACAGCGGCGATCGCATTATCAAGATAGAAGGTATTTTATCCGGCTCCCTATCTTTTATTTTCAATTCTTTTGACGGTGCGAATCCCTTTAGCGAGATAGTCCAGGAAGCTAAGAAAAGAGGATATACTGAGCCTGACCCGCGAGAAGATTTAAGTGGTTTAGATGTAAGAAGAAAATTAATCATTTTATCCCGGGAAACGGGTCTGGCAATGGAACCGGAGCATGTCGCTATACAGAATATTTTACCTGAACCTTGTTTAAAAGCCAAAACGGTTGAACAATTTATGGTTGAATTGAAAAAAGCAGATGATCATTTTGAACAAATGAGAAAAGATGCTGAAGCAGAAGGAAAAGTATTACGAATGATTGCCAGGCTTGAAGAAAGTTTGGCTTCCATTCAACTGGAAAAAGTAGGTGCGGATCATCCTTTTTATTCATTGAGTGGAAGTGATAATATGATTGTTTTTACTACAGAGCGGTATAAAGATCGCCCCCTGGTCGTCAGAGGGCCAGGAGCAGGAGCTGAGGTAACAGCCGCGGGTGTCTTTGCAGAAATCATAAAAATTGGAAACTATTTGGAATAATTTTAACGTACGTTAAAATAAAATTAATGAGTAAAACAGGAATAAAAGTTTTCGCCCCGGCTACTGTAGCCAATGTTGCTTGTGGTTTTGATATCCTTGGGTTTGCATTAAACCAGCCGGGTGATGAAATTGTTGGGAGATTTTCAGACAAGCCGGGCTTGAGGATAACAAAGATTACTGGTGCAAAAGGAAAGTTACCTTATGAACTGGAAAAGAATACTGCTGGTTTTGCAGCCCAAAAGCTTCTGGAACATTTGGGAGAAACTGGTAGAGGAATAGAATTGGAAATCAGGAAGAAAATGCCATTTGGTAGTGGATTAGGTTCCAGTGCTGCCAGCGCAGCTGCTGGTGCTATGATTATCAATGAGCTATTAAAACGGCCACTCACCAAAAGAGAACTACTACCCTTTGCTGTAGCGGGAGAGGAAATTGCAGATGGTGCTTATCATGCAGACAATGTAGGTCCTTCGCTTTTAGGCGGTATGATCTTAATCCGGAGTAATGCTACGCTGGATGTACATAAGATTCCTGTACCGAAAGGGTTATATGCTACTATTATATATCCACATGTAAAGATATTAACCAGAGAAGCCAGAGCAGTCCTGAGTGATACCATCTCTTTAAAAAAGTCAATTGAGCAGACAGGTAATCTTGGTGCTTTTATTGTAGGAATGTATAATTCAGATCTTGATTTAATTGCCCGTTCACTACAGGATGTTATTATCGAACCTCAGAGGGCTGGATTAATCCCCAATTTTCACCAGGTAAAGGAAGCAGCCCTGGATGCAGGTGTTTTGGGTTGTAGTATTTCAGGAGCGGGTCCTTCAATTTTTGCACTTAGTGCCAATAGCTTAATCGCAGAAAATGCAGGAGAAGCAATGAGGAAGATCTACCTGGATAATAAAATAGAAAGTCAGTTATTTATTTCTTCTATTAATCATGAAGGCGCTGTCTTAATGTAAGCAGGTAATCAAAATTAGGTTACCTGCTCTGTTTCTAAGGTTTTTTAAACAACAAATACATTCAGCCTTTTTTGCAAAAAACGACCAATGAGATTTTATAGTACCAATAGTCCACAAAGTTTTGTTTCTTTAAAGGAAGCTGTATTTAAAGGTTTGCCCGAAGACAAAGGACTATATATGCCTGCAGAAATCCCAGTTCTACCAGATTCTTTTTTGAGTAATTTAGAAAAATATAGTTTTCAGGAAATTGCACTGAAGGTATCTGAGCATATTTTAGCAGGAACTATTCCTCCAAAAGATCTTCAGCAAATTATAGAAAAATCTATTACGTTTCCTGCTCCTCTAGTTTCGCTGAACGAACATATTAAGGTACTGGAACTATTTCATGGCCCTTCTCTGGCATTTAAAGATTTTGGTGCCCGATTTATGGCTCAGTTAATGAGTCACCTCAATAAAAATGAAAATAAAGAACTGACCATACTTGTAGCAACTTCGGGAGACACTGGTGGTGCTGTTGCTGCCGGTTTCTACAAAACACCCGGAATTAATGTAATTATTTTATACCCCAGTGGTAAAGTAAGTAATCTTCAAGAGAAACAGCTGACAACCCTGGGGCATAATATTCGCGCTGTTGAAGTAAAAGGAACCTTTGATGATTGCCAGGCATTGGTAAAACAAGCCTTTTTAGACAATGATATCAGGAAAAAAATAAGGTTAAGTTCAGCAAATTCTATAAATATTTCCAGGTTAATTCCACAGTCGTTTTATTATTTTGAAGCTCTAAAACAGCTTGATTATAAAAATAGTAAAACCGTGTTTTGTGTCCCAAGTGGAAATTTCGGTAATCTTACAGCAGGACTGATGGCAAAAAAAATGGGATTAGCCATTGATCATTTCATCGCTGCCACCAATGTAAATGATGTAGTTCCAGCTTATTTACGCACCGGTGATTTTGTCCCCCGTACTTCTGTTCCTACTATTTCCAATGCTATGGATGTAGGAAATCCTTCCAATTTTGCCCGAATGTTGGACTTATTTAATTCTGATTGGAAAATAATAAAAAAGAAAATTTCGGGCTTTGCCTTTACTGATTCTGAAACAAGAGCAGGAATTCGGGAAATTTATGACAAATACCATTATGTAATGGATCCACATGGTTCCGTTGGCTATTTAGCACTTAAAAAGTTCCTAAATGATAATAGTGAATATAAAGGAATTATTCTTGAAACTGCCCATCCCTCAAAATTCATCGAAGTTGTGGAAGAAGTTTTAGGTTGTAAAATAAATATTCCGGAAAGACTTGCTGTATTAGCAAATCAGACAAAAAGAAGTACGCTTCTCAGTACTGACTTTTCTTCCTTTAAATCCTTTTTACTTTCAGATGAATCTTAGAAGCTATTCTTAAACAACTTCTCAATTTTATTAAATACTTTAATTATCTGACAATAAAAAAAAGGGAATGTTCCACGTGGAACATTCCCTTTTTTCATTTACCGATTACCTTAAAAAGGAAATAATAGAATTTATGTTCCACGTGGAACATAAAAACAAAAGACTTAAATAAGACAAGGAACAAATATTCTGTATTTTTACGTACAAAAGATAAAATAATTAGCAAACTAAAAATTAATAAAATGAATCTAAAAATCACCTTTGTCGGATCGTTAGTGTTAGCGATTTGTTTATTATTCAATTCATCATTAATTGGTCAGCAAAAAACAAATTCCAATAAATTCAAACAATTAGGTCAGGAATTACCCACACCAAACGTATACAGAACTGCTTCAGGGGCACCCGGCCATGCATACTGGCAGCAACAGGCAGATTATAAAATGAAGATTGAAATTGATGATAACCAACAAAAACTATATGGGGAAGAGGAAGTAACCTACACAAACAATTCACCAGATAAACTAGAATATCTTTGGTTACAATTAGACCAAAATATGCGGGCTAAAGATTCTGACACTTATAAAATAAGACCAAGCTCTATAGGAAACAGAATGACTATGCAACAAATAGCAGGGCTAACCCCAAACTTCGATGGTGGTATAAACCTGGAATATGTACAGGATATAACAGGTAAAAACTTAAAGTATATGGTAAACAAAACCATGATGCGAATTGATCTACCTGAAGCATTATCTCCAAACACCAGCTTTTCATTCAAAATTAAATGGTGGTATAATATTAATAACACTCAGGAAATGGGTGGGCGATCAGGATTTGAGCATTTTGCTGAAGATGGAAATAATGTATATGTCATTGCTCAGTTCTTTCCAAGAATGTGCGTATATGATGATAAAGAAGGTTGGCAAAACAAACAGTTTCTTGGAAGAGGAGAATTCACCCTTCCTTTTGGAAATTATGAAGTCGAAATAAAAGTCCCTGCTGATCATCTGGTAGCTGCAACCGGAGAACTTCAAAATGATAAGGAGGTAATGAATAAAACACAAAGAAAAAGAATGGAGCAGGCTAAAAAAGAATTTACAAATCCGGTTCAGATTGCAACGATCGACGAGGCAGCACAACGAATAAAATCTAAATCTGATAAAACCAAAACATGGAAATTTAAAGCTGATAACGTAAGAGATTTTGCTTTTGCAACATCCAGACGTTTTATATGGGACGCCTTGAATGTACAACTGGAAAATGGCAAAACGGCTATGGCAATGTCAATGTGGGTTAAAGAGGGCGATTGCCTGTGGAGTAGATATTCAACGAAAGCTGTAGCACATACTCTGAAATGGTATTCACACTACACCTTTGATTATCCATACCCTGTAGCCTGGTCTATTGATGGCAGTATGGGAATGGAATATCCAATGATCTGTTTTAATTACGGACGCTGTAATTCCGATAATACCTATACAGCAAGAATGAAATATGGACATATCGGTGTAATTATCCATGAGGTTGGACATAATTTCTTTCCCATGATCGTTAATTCAGATGAACGACAATGGACATGGATGGATGAAGGTATTAATTCTTTCGTACAGTATTTAACAGAGCAACAGTGGGAAAGGGACTATCCCTCAAGAAGAGGACCTGCTTATAAGATTACAGACTATATGAAAGGGGATAAAAGTAAAATAAGTCCTATCATGACCAATTCAGAATCTATCTTTCAATTCGGTAATAATGCCTACGCCAAACCGGCTACTGCATTAAATATCCTTAGAGAGACTATTTTGGGTCGAGAACTATTTGACCATGCTTTTAAAACCTATTCAAAAAGATGGGCTTTTAAACATCCTTCTCCAGCTGATCTTTTCAGAACTATGGAAGATGCTTCAGGTACAGATCTCGACTGGTTCTGGCGTGGTTGGTTTTATACAACAGATAATGTAGATATAGCGATAGATAATGTAGCGTATTACAAAGTAGATACTAAAAACCCTCAAATTGAAAATGAAATTCAAAGAGAGGTAATGGCAAAAGCACCTGTTAGAATTGGAAGCATCAGAAACAAAAAAGAAATTGAAAAAACCCAGGATGAAATCGATCCAGGTTTAAGAGATTTTTATACAGAATATGATCCGCTTCAAGTAAGCGTATTGGATACAGAAGACTACCAAAATTATATCAGCAAATTATCAGAAAGAGAAAAAGAATTACTTACAGCCGGATACAATTACTATGACATAAGTTTTCAAAATATAGGTGGATTACCCATGCCACTAATACTCGAATTTGAATATATGGATGGAAGTAAATCTATTGAAAGGGTTCCCGCCGAAATATGGCGTATGGATCAACAAAAAGTCAACAAGGTTTTTGTAACGGAAAAAGAAATCAAACAAATAATTCTGGACCCCTTTCTCGAGACAGCAGACGTAAATACAGAAAATAATTATTATCCACCAAGACAGGAAAGTAATAGATTTGAACTGTTCAAATCAAGAAGGTTTGGAAGAGGACAAACTCCTGGTGAAAATCCTATGCAACGGGCAAATAGAGCTAAAAGAAAAATGAAGCAGGATTCAGGAACCAACGAAGAATAAAATTATTTGTAAGTCATCAAAAACAAAGACGCTCAAAATCCTCTTTGCTTTTGATGACTTATCTTTTATCTATCTTTTTTAACAATCGTTAAAATGAAAAATTTAAAAAAAGAAACCATTGAACTTATCAAAAGAGATTTTGATCTGGAAAAAGTAGCAGGAGAATCCATGCAGGAAGAAGCCCTGCTTAGATTACTTGAAGATCAGGTCGCCTACTATATTCAATATAGAATGGAGTTCTTACTAAGTTCAATGTATCGACTCGACATTTCAGAAGAAAGCGTTAGGCAAGCACTCATGCCAACAAATGAAGTACCCGCTAATATTGCCCTTGCAAAATTGATTCTGGATCGACAAAAAAAAAGAATACAAACAAAAAATAAATTTAAACAATCTAAAATTGAAGACCTGGAAGAAGGACTTGAATTTTAAAAATAACAATTTGTATACAAAATTAATAAGCTATTAAATATTTTAATCGCTCAACCAGTCTTTCGACGGGTAAAAACTGATTCTCCAACTCTTTTGCAAATGGAACAGGCGTGTCTAAACTTCCAACTCTTAGAACAGGTGCATCCAGATGCTCAAATAAATTTTCAGTGATGAAAGCAGATAATTCTGCCCCAACTCCTCCTTTAAGGGTATCCTCATGTAAGATTAAAACTCTTCCTGTTTTCTTAACTGTTTCCTCAACAGCCAAAAGGTCCATAGGCACTAAAGTCCTGAGGTCTAGTATATCAATTTCCAGATCGAATTTATCAGCTGCCTGCTTTGCCCAGTGTACACCAAGTCCATAGGTAATAACAGAGGCTTTATTACCTTTTTTTACCAGATTAGCCTTTCCAAGTTCAATTGTATAATAATCAATGTCTACTTCTTCAGATATACTTCTGTAAAGCGCTTTGTGTTCAAAAAACAAGATGGGATTGGGGTCTTCAAGGCTAGCCAGTAATAATCCTTTGGCATCCCGGGGGGAGGAGGGATAAACAATTTTTAAACCTGGCGTATGAAAGAACCAGGCTTCATTTGTTTGAGAATGAAAAGGTCCGGCTCCTACACTTCCACCACAAGGCAAACGAATTAATAAATCCGCATTTTGCCCCCAGCGATAATGAAGCTTAGCCAGATTATTAACGATTTGATTAAAGCCACAACTCACAAAGTCAGCAAACTGCATTTCAACAATAGACTTAAATCCCATAATGCTTAAGCCCAAACCAATACCTATAATGGCACTTTCACAAAGAGGTGTGTTTCTGATCCGTTCCCGACCAAACTCTTCAACAAACCCTTTGGTAATTTTAAAAACACCTCCATACTCAGCAACGTCCTGTCCCATCAAAACAGATTTATCATTGCGGCTCATCCCCATTCTTAAACCATCAGATATGGCATCAATGAAGCGAATATTATTTTTACCTTTATCTTCTGGAATAATGGGTATATTATTATGGGAAGCAAAAATATCCGAAAGTTCCTCCTCTACGGTTCCAAGTGGCTCCTCATAATTAAATGCTTCTTCCCATTTCCTTTCAATAAGATTTTTTACTGTCTGTCGAAGATCATCGATTTGTTGTTGTTCCAAAATACCGATGGATAAAAGAAAAGATTCATAATTGGTTAACGGATCTCTTTTTTCCCAATAATTCATCAATTCTCCAGGGACATATTTTATACCACTTGCCTCTTCATGTCCTCTCATTCGAAAAGTTTCGCATTCAATCAGCACAGGTTCGGGTTTTTTCCTAATAGCTTTTGCAACTCTCTTAATGGTATTAAAAACTTCCAAAACATTATTTCCATCAATACGGTAAGCTTTCATACCATATCCTTTACCCCGGTCTGATAAGTTCTTACACCTGTATTGCTCATCCACCGGGGTCGATAATCCATAACCATTGTTTTCAATTATAAATATAACCGGCAACTGCCAAACAGCTGCCACATTTAAAGCTTCGTGAAATTCTCCTTCGCTGGTACCACCTTCACCAGTAAAGGCAAGGCTTACTTTACGACTATTTGCAAGTTTATAGGCTAATGCAATGCCTGCGGCAAGAGATAACTGAGGACCAAGATGAGAAATCATTCCCACAATATTCTGCTCCATACTTCCAAAATGAAAGGACCGGTCTCTCCCTTTTGTAAATCCCAGTTTTTTTCCCTGCCATTGACCAAATAACCTTTCAAGAGGAACTCCTCTTGAGGTAAATACCCCCAAATTTCGATGCATCGGAAAAATCACTTCATCTTTTTCCAGCGCCAGGGTAGACCCAATGGCAATAGCTTCTTGCCCAATACCGGAAAACCATTTACTTATTTTTCCTTGTCTAAGCAAAATGAGCATCTTCTCCTCAATCAATCTGGGCAATAACATTTGCTCATATAGTTCAAGGCAAACCTTGTTTGAAAGATTTGCTTTCGAAAATTGGATAACAGGTTTTAAGCTGACTTTATTTTTCATAAGAAAAAAAAACGGAAGAAATTAAATCTCTACCAGGTTTGAAAAACTATTTAAAGTTAGTATTAATTAGGGTAAACTAATACAGTGTCTACTAATTTTTGGCATCTACTGTTCCTCAAAAGTGGATTGTTAAGGTGGACAAAAATGGTGTTTTTCAATGAAAAACACCATTTTTGTCCACCTTAAACTCCTTTGAATCAATTAGGTAATCCTATTTACCCTACAACCCAGGAATCAGATCAATGAAAAATACTTTATACCTTTGTTAGATATTACAAAAAGTATCAAAAATAAGTTAGCAATTGAGAGTGGTAATTCAAAGGGTAAAGGAAGCTCAGGTCACAATTCAGGGAAAAATTAAATCGAGCATCAAAACCGGATTTTTAATCTTACTGGGTATTGAGTCTGCAGATGAGGAAACGGATATTTTATGGTTGTGCAAAAAAATAGGTGGTCTTCGTATCTTTGGTGACGACCAGGGTTTGATGAATCTATCTATTAGGGATATAAAAGGAGAGATATTGGTTGTCAGTCAATTCACGCTACATGCCAGTACAAAAAAAGGAAATCGACCTTCTTTTATAAAAGCAGCAAAACCGGATATCGCTATTCCCTTATATGAATCCTTCATAAAGAATCTTCAATTGATCTCAGACTCCCCTGTTTGTACTGGAGAATTTGGAGCTGATATGCAAGTCTCTCTGATCAACGACGGACCTGTAACAATCATTATTGACTCGAAAAACAAAGAGTAGTTTTGTGTAAGAATATGTCTAAGAAGCTGTTTGAGCTTAGGCATATAATCAAATATTTTTTTATTGCAAAAATATCGCGCCAACGGAAAGTTATTACTGACAGGAGAATATTTAGTCCTTGATGGAGCCATTGCTTTGTCCTTACCTACTCAGGCAGGTCAAACACTAGAACTAGAGAACCAGGATAATGCAAAACTAGATTGGCGTAGTCTTGATTATAAGGATAAAACCTGGTTTGAATTTACGTATACGGAAGTTGAAAAAGAAATAATCAATAACCCAATTGCGGAAAGATTACGGCAAGTTTTATTACAGGCTAAAGAACAAAATCCTGCTTTTTTACAAAAATTAAACTGCAGAGTTACCTCCAAACTGGAATTTCCTGAAAACTGGGGTTTAGGAAGTAGTTCTACCCTAATCCATCTCATTGCCCAGTGGGCAAACTGTAATCCGTTTGAACTTCTCTTTAAAACATTTGGTGGTTCTGGCTATGACATCGCAAGTGCAGGTTCGAATAAACCGGTTCTATATAGACTAATAGAAAAAAAATCGCCGGACTTTCAAACGGTCGACTTTATTCCTCCTTTTAACCAGCAATTATATTTTATTTACCTGGGAAAAAAACAGAATAGCAGAACAGGAATAAAACACTTTAGAGAAAAAGGAAAATACGGTGAAAAAGATATAACAGAAATTTCAAATATTACGCAATCTATTATCCAGGTAAAAGAGTTAAATGAATTTGAAAAATTGATAGCGCAACATGAAAAAATTATCTCACGAATATTATCTATGACACCGGT
>Ga0213858_10000397_pt1 | contig 21005 bp, 29 predicted proteins | sample PICome_FD_160122 | JGI IMG/M metagenome (GOLD analysis project Ga0213858, IMG submission 160122) | Coastal seawater microbial communities near Pivers Island, North Carolina, United States - PICO245 | ecosystem: Environmental > Aquatic > Marine > Coastal | place: USA: North Carolina | collected... | reverse complement strand
ATCACCATCATCTCCAAATTGTATTGCTGAATTATTTGAATCTGAACTTACAATTTGTATAGCTACATTACCACTATCTCTAACTCTTAAATCTCCTCCGTCAACGTGAAGTTTAACATCAGGCGATTCAGTTCCAATTCCTACGTTTCCTGAACTGTCTATACGCATTTTTTCACTACTACTAATAGCAAAAACTAATTCATTTTGCCCTCTAACGCACATATTTGTACTTCCAGCATTAGCTAATCCTTGTGCATTGCCAATAAATCCTAATGCTGTTGAACCCTGATAATATGCAGTATATGGACCATCAGAATTTGAAGATTCAAATTTTGCAATACTTTGGTCACTTGTAACTATATGTAATTTAGCATCTGGGTCTGTTTCTCCAATTCCTACTTTTCCATCCTCTTGAATTTTAAACAAAGTATTTGTGCCACCGTCATTTCTTACAAGAAAAGATCTTCCTGTAGAATTATCATCTTCATCAATATCAATTCTAATACTACCAATACTTTTTATACTAGCATTATTACCTATTGTAACATCTCCATTTACATCAAGAGCAGTTGAAGGCGCATCAGTTCCAATTCCTACTTGACCATTTTTTACAAATAATCCATCTGTATCAGTTCCATTATGTCTTGTACCTAATATAAGATATGAAGTACCACTATAATTTTGCTTTATATAAACTCCGAAATTATAATTACCATCAGAATCATTAATACGAATAGATTTTCTATTGGAAACACATAATCCAGTATCAGCAGGAGCTGTTGTAAAATGTGTTCCTATTTGTAATGGCACTTGAGGTGAAGAAGTTCCAATTCCTACGTTTCCAGAACTATCAATAGTCATTTGAGTAGAAGCTGAACCTAATGTTCCTGTACCAAATTCTAAACTTGATGTAGGTGTTGGGCTATCAGAACCATCGTGTACTGCTCTAAAATAAGCAGTAACTCCATCTGGATAACCAATATCTTCACAGAAAATTTCGTCATTATAAAACTCTAATCCTCCTATAACATCTCCGTCTGTAAATGGATTTGAGCAATTTTCACTTGTATTTTGTAATCTTATTACAGGAGCATTTGTGCTTGGGTCTGATGTATTTCCGTCAGATATATGTAAAATCGTATCTGGGTCTGATTCGTTTATTCCTATATGCCCATCAGACGCTATTTCTAATCTTGTAGAACCTGCTGTTCTAAATATAATATTATCATTACCTGAAAAACCAAAATAAGTATTTGTATCTCCTGTGTGATATATATAACTTGGTATATATAAATCGTTTGTTACTGTTAAGTCGTTATCTATTGTTACATCACCACCAAAAGATGATTCTCCAGTTCCCGAAACAGTTAAATTGCCAGTTATTGTAACATTATTTGGCAAACCTATTGTTATTGTTTGTCCACTTGCAGAAGTTTGAATTTCATTAGTAGTTCCTGAAACAGTAAGGTTTTGACTATCTAAATCAACAGAGCCACTACCTGTATCACCTAAAATACCTAAACTTTGTATTGTAACTTGATTATCTACATAAGCAGTTGTAGCCACTTTAGTAGAATTATCTGATTGTGTTTGTGTAGTCGCCGTTGTACTTGAAGATATTGTACCATTTAATTGACCATTAAATGTATCAGCAGTTATTCCATCAACTTCAATAGTAGCAGCAGTATCTAAACCATTTAGGTCATAAAAATCTAAAGACGTATCAAATTGTATAATTTTATCTACACCAAAACTTAAAACATTTCCTGCTCCATCTCCATTTACAGTTAAAAGACCTGAAACTGTAGCTCCTCCACTTGTTGTTTCGAACTTTTTAGTACCATAATGATTTAATTCTACTTTTCCAGTTGAACCATCAAGAAAAACATAAGTAGCTAAACCTCCTGAACCGTCATCAGATTGTAAAAACATATCTGAATCTATGCTTTGCACTCTTAAATATAAATTGTTTATATCAGCATCAATAAAACTATTTGAACTACTATGATATATAGATAAATCATTGTCTGTTCCTATTCTTAATTTTGCATCATCAATAAAATCTATACCACTTGAAGTGTTATCAACTTCTATTTTTGTTGCTCCTGTAGTGTTTCCGTTTGCTAGTATTTCTGCTAAAGTATCTACTCCATCTACTGCTAAATCTACATAAGCAGTTGTTGCTACTTTTGTACTATTATCATTTTGACTTTGTGTTGTTGCAGTAGTCGCTGAACTTATTGTGCCATCTAATTCGCCAGAAAAAGTAGTAGCACTAACTGCACCTGTAACTGTAACGCCTGTTGAAGTCGTTTCAAGTTTCTTACTATCATCATAATATAATTCTACAGAACCATCTGTATTAGCAACTAGCATATTTTCAGCACCAGTATATTTTCTTAAACTAATAGAAGTTTCTCCGTCAATATACAAATTACCAGTACCTTTTTCTCTTATAAAACTATTGCTTCCATCGTGATAAATAACTAAATCATTAGAGGCTCCGAACATTAAAGTATCGTCTGTAAGGAAAACATCTGAATCTCCAAATACAATATTCCCTCCTCCTGTTGTGTCTCCTTCAACCAAAACTTCAGCTAAAGTATTACTAGAATTATTATCTACATAATCTTTTACTGCAGCACTTGTAGGTATTGTTGTGTCATTATCATTACTTGAAATGCCGTCAGCTTGATCAACAAATTTTGTGATTGTAATTGATTCTCCTAAATCCTTAAGAGATTCAAACTCTAAAGTACCTAGAACTAAACTTGCTCTTGCATATCCTGTTCCACTTAAATTTACTGTAGTTGTTGGTTCTGTTTGAAGATCTCTAAATATGTGAAATTTATTATCTGCAGCTCTTCTAAATATACCTGCATATAAGTTTTGTGATCCTGAAGTGTCATAGACGCCGTAGATTCCTAGATCTACTGCGTCACTTGTAGTATTATTACTACCAACAATAATTAACGGATCTTCTACACTTAATGTTTCTGTATCAATTGTTGTTGTGCTTCCCTCAACTAATAAGTCTCCTGTTACAGTTAAATTACCTCCTATCTGAGAATTACCTGAAACGTGAAAAGTAGTTGTAGGGCTAACTCCTATTCCTATTCTAGTTGTTGAGATATATAAGGGAGTATCGTTCCCTAAACCATCTGTTATTCTTTTTGCTGTTGATGTTATAGCATCATTATCTGTTACTTTTAGTAACGCATCATAGGTAGCCGATATTACCTTACCTGTTAATGTAGTACCCATAAATTATTTTTTTGTTTTGTTATCCTTCTGCATTATCTTTTCTATAAAAGACTTTAACTTTACTATATTCTTTTCTTTTGGTTTATAAGTAGGTTTCCTCATTATAATACCCAGCTATTAAAATTCTCATTTTTATCTGGGTACATACCATCCTCATTAGATTCATTATATTCAGGAAACAAATTACTGTTGTTATCCATATAATCTAAAAACCTACGTACATAAAACTCAGCTTTATCTCTAGAGCTATCAACTAAAGATTTAATTTCTTGCATCGAAGGAGTCTCTGATGACTCGCTTCGATGTCTAAATACTCCACCATTGCTTACTTGATAAGACGCAAACATATAATAGTCTGACTGAGCAAACCATATTAACATTGGTGTTATATATGTGTTTAACAAAGTCTTGTAATCTGAATTACCTGCATCATCTATAGTATCGCTTGTAATCAAGGTAGAGATCTTGTTGTATAGTTTAGTACCTAAATAATTTTGAATATGTATATCTTGAGACACCTCAATAAACTGAATGAATTTATCAGCATCTACATTTCCACCTATGATGGATTTTCTTCTTAGATCATCAGTCGTTATGAATAGTGCCTTCATCTTCTTTTGTTTTAAATATATTCTTAATTTTATCTATAGCAGATAACTTCTCACCTGTCTCTTCTTCTCTCTTAATTTGAGTCTGAATATTGTCTAATTCAGTAAACTCAATTGGTTGTAGAGTTACAAAGTATAAGTTAAGATCTATCTGGTTAAACTCTAGAAGCATTTTAAAGCATTCTAAGAGCGCTTGTTGGAATGGTCTAACAACTATGTTATCCATAAGGATTGAAGCTGTTCTAAGCTCCTCTGCGTTATTACCAAAGCCTGTATTATCTTTTATACCAAGCAATATTGGAGAAACAACTCTGTGACCTAACATTATTTTTTCTCTCGCTTCATCGGCTAAGAATTGATATTGAGCGTGAGCATCAGGTAAATGTATAGGTTCGATGTCTGCCTTTCTATCTGGATCATCATTAAACGCTAAAATAAACTTACCAGAGTTAGAAGTTCCTCCAAATTTGTCTTGAATCTTTCTTTCGATAATTTGTTGTGCCTCTTCATCAGGCACACCATTGTTAAAGTTTATCAGTAAAGACGGCTGTAAGCCGTTTTTTATGTTGTTTATGTGGTAGTTTGATACCTCTTCTTCTAGAGAGCAATACTGTAGACATCCGTGATAATCTACAGGTGCATAATAATAGAAGCCTGGTCTATATGGTTTACATATATAAAGCTCTCTTAAATCACCTCTTCTTCCGTTTCCAAACGTAGGAATCCTTTTAGGTTTATCCGTAGGTTTTATTTCAGACCATTTAGGATGATAATAATAAGCTTTTATTATTCCGTCTTGAGCTTTTTCAGCTCTTAACGTTTCCATAGGAAAATGAAGTATATTCATAATCTTGGTCTTGTTTCTGTTGTATACTACTTGTATTGCAGCTTGACCTAATAACTTAAAATCGTTTACTACTCTTTTAACTTGATCAGGCTTTAATAGCTGTTTCATTTCAGCATACATTTCAGGTTTCTCAGAACTATCTGTTGCATCTAATCCTCTACCATAAATCATATCTACGATACCGTTGACGCAACAAGAGTTAGTAGGGCTGCTTAAATACAAGTCTATTAGGTTGTCAAAGTAATCATTTTCTTCTCCATAAGTTACCCAATCATTCTTATAATGTTCCTTTATTTCAGGAATCGTATATCCTTGTAAATTAACAACTCTAATATTGTCCTTGAACTCTTGTGTTTTTCTTCTTCTTGCCATATTAAATTGTTATGTATTTTTGTCCTGTAGGAGATGCAGTATGCTCATCATACTTACCTGTATTTAGTGTGTGCGGTATTGTTCTGTCTGTCTTAGAAGTACAATATACTTTATCTCTATATAATAAATTACCAGACCTAGTGAGTTCAATAGAATATAACTTACCTTCTGATAATATGCTAAACGTACAAGGTAAGTCAATAAAGTTACCATTGTATGTTGCAGTTAAGCCTGTTAAGGTTTCTGTTTTTCTTGTACCGTCTTCTGTAATTACGAGCTGAACCAAACTATCTTCTTTATAAGATCTTGGTATAAACCGTAACGTTTGAGAAGTTGTAATAGGTTGTAATACTATCATATATAGATAATCAAAAAAGTACAATAGTGTTTTAATAAAAAAGCCCCGCTTAATGCGAGGCTTTTTACAAAGGTTATGAAATCATTAATTTCCTCCTCCTGGTATTCCAGATTGATCGTCATCTACATCAACATCTGAAGCAGAACCTGGACTAACAGTCATTGTACTTGAATCACCAAATGTTAATTGTGTGTCTGTTTCAGCAGTAACATCAATAAAGTTAGCAGGAGCTCTTTCGCCTCCGCTTAAAGTTAATGTATATCCGCTTAAATCTCCCATCGCTGATCCAGAAGAAATTGTTCCTCCTGTTACATCCATACCGTGCTCAAGACCTGCAACAAAATAATTGTCATTGTTATCTTTAATGATAACGTGAGGTCTCCCGAAAGATAATAACTTTAATTCTTTATGATCTTTAACAGTAAGTTTAGGTAAAACCAATGTTAGAACTTGCTCAAAAAACGTTCCTCCAGTATCTGTTGAAGATACAATCGTTTGCTCTAAATTGGAGTTGCCTTTTAAGTCATATCTGTAACAAGTTAATCCTGTTCCAAATCCGTCAACTTGATCTGTATTTGTAGCATCAAAAGAAACATCGTATGTACTTTCTCCATAGTTTAGAAAGTAAACTGCTTTCAATCCACCTACTGAATCTTTACAGGGTCTTTGTCTTCCTTGTGATAAATCGCAACTCATATTATAATAGTTTTAGTTAATGGGCGGTAATCCCGCCCATCGATTATACAATAATTTATTATGCTAAAGTAAGTAATGCTAGATCACTTCCGATACCATACTGAACACCTGCCGTAAATCTCATAATTACTCTTACATTTTGAGATCCGTCTAAGTCAGCCATATCTAATACTTTTACTTCATTGTGGTCAGAAATTAATCCTGTACCGAAATATAAGTTAGATTTTTGTCCTGCAACAATATGGTCAGAAGGCATTCCTGGTGCTAAAACAACCTCAATACCATCAAATGATAAAGCGTTGCCTTGATTATACCATTGAGACCCTCTATTTTCGTAACCTGCAGCACCAACACCATTCGCAGCATATCCGCCTAATTGTCTGATGTATGATTGCCAAGCAATTGTTGGAACATAGATTTTTAAATCTTCTTTTCCATAAACTGCTGAAGGTAAAGCGTCAACAACGTTTTCTAATAAAGAAACGATGTTAGAACTTGTAAATGCAGTTTCTGAATCGTTAGCAGCATCGTTTACGTCTGAATCAGCTAACATAGTAACTGTAAATCCGTCAAATTCTCCTGCGTTTCCGTTAACACCACCCCAGATGTTTTGCTCGTTTTTCTCTGCAACTAAACCTGCAACGTGTCCGATTAAGAAATCAGAGAATTTTGGAGGCATATTTGAATATGCAGAATATCCCATCTGAACAGCTTCCCAGTCAGAAATAAAGTCTTTTTTACAAAGTTCTAAGTTCACTTGGAACTCTTCTGGTTGTAGGATTCTTTCAGTTAAAGTAACAGTAGCAGTGTCTGTAAAGTCACAAGTAGCGTCTTTGATTACGTTAGCATCAGTTGCAACTTTTTTGATTACTTCTTTGTACTTAATGTTTGGTTTAATCTCAATGTTTCCATTTTCGATTGTCGGAGACGATAATAAAGCAGCAGATATATACTTGCCACTAAATTCGCCTGCGTAAGTAGTAGTTATACTTGTAGTAGTAGCCATAATTATTTAATATTAAAAGTTTGATATTTTGTTAAATACAATGTCTCTAGTGCTCATATTTCTTTTTTGAGCATATAGAAACTCTTGTTTTTTACCTACTTCAGATTCAGGGCTATGTTTAATTGGCTCAACCTCTGGCTCTTGAGCAGATAATTCTTGTTTTTCTTCAGCTTCTAGTTCTTGTGGAACTTCTAAAGCTTCTTCTTCTTGAGATAGTTTAGAAACCATTGCTTTTACTTCAGCAATCGCTTTTGCTAACTCTTCTTTAGTCACATATTCTGGTTCTTTTTCTTCAGACGGAACTTCTTCCATCTCTTTTTTATCATAACCAGCTTCGACTTCTTCAGAAAGGTCTGTTGTTTCTTCGCTTTCTTTTACTTCTTCTTTTTGCTCACTTAAAACAACTTCTTCCTCTTTAACTTCAATGTCAGACTCTTCTTTCATTTCCATTTCAGGTTGTACTTGCTCTTCGTCAGCATTCAAAAGAACGTTTTTGAATTTTTCTACGATTTCGCTTGCTTTCATAATAATAAAATATATATAGTTAATTAATTATTTATCTGTCTGTTGTATTTTCGTTATGCTTTCTTCTGGATTATAAACCATTCAGAACCATCTGACCAAAGCATTAATCCTTCATAAGCAACATTCAATTCATAAGAGCTTGAAGAACCATCTAATGTCTGACCAGAAACAGGAGTTAAATTAACTCTTGTATTTGTGCTAAACCCTCCGTTTGTAACAAACCTTATTAATCTATTTGTGCTTTTAGAAGTTGTAGCATCTGGTAAATTCATAGTCATACTTCCTGCACTACCAGTCCAAGTTAATTTTACTAATCTTGTATCATCATAAGCTGAATCATCTAAATCTACAGTATCTCCTGACGAAACAGTAATATTACTAGCGTGTATATAATTTATAACTTGACTTATAGTTCCTTTTTTAGTTTCACTACTTTGAACTACTGCAAAAGTTTCTGGTCCTTGTAATTCTGTAGCTGCATTTAATTGAGATATTTTTTTTGACATTATTTATAATTTTATATTGTTTCCGTTTTCTTGTAATAAATTACCTCCTGACTCTAATAGTAATACTCCTTCTCCATAAATATTTCCTATTCCTTGATTGATCAAATAACCTTTACAACATTTTCTTGAATATTTTTTACCATCTGCACATAAACAGCCGCGTCTTGAGGAACGCGGGCTGGTTCTACTTACTGTTAATTTCTTTTTATTCATTTTTTCTTTTGACAGTTAGGTACTCTTTTTCCACTTTTACCAATTTTCCACCCTTTTTGTTCGTATCCATCCCAACAAGGACTTTTAGTATTTTTTCCTGCGTCAACAGAATGCTGTTCGCAAGGCATATACCATATCTTTCCTTCGTATTCGTGCTCGTGATATCCTTCACATCCCACGTCTTTAGCTGCTAATTCAGCAGATTCAGGATTTGAATAGGCTAATTTGTCGTCTATGATTGCATATTCTTCATCTATAACCATAGATTTTAATTTTAATTCGCCCAATTCTCTTAATTTGCCTCTTGACCAGTTCAAACCTGCTTTTCCACCCCATAATAGATATGAAATAGTACCACAAGCCTTAGAATCGCTTGGATCATAATACTCTGCAGCTCTAGACAGATAAGAATACATCCTCTTAATTGTGGACACACTCAATTTCTCACCTCTTGACAATTGCTGGGCTCTTATTTTTCCCACGCTTGTAGCGCATTTATTATTTACCTTCTTATTTAGCTCAATTCCTCTTCTAGCGTTGTTTCTAACACCGCTTCCATAATCTCCATACGTTTCAAGCTCAATATCTAAGACATCTGTAAGCTCTTCTATCAAAGAAAGTGCTTCTTGCTCCTCTTCATTGTGTTTCATAGCGTCTACAAAGTGACCTTCAATAGAAAAACCTTTGACTTTACCTGTTTTTACGTAGTTATCCCAAATTTCATCATTATTTACTTTCATAGATACCATCCAGGTTCCTACAGGTACATTAAAACCGTATTTTCTAGATTTATCTTGTTTTTCATCTTCTACAATCCAAGATTCTACAACAGAAAGCCCATTAAGTTCAATTTCGTGTTCTAGAGTAGAATTATTTTGATTACCTTTAGTCAAAAAAAGCTCTGAGGCTTTTTTGACGGTATCTTCACTGAAATAGATATAATATTCTTCTTCTCCATTTGATCTATATATCTTTTTATTAGGAACTAAGGCTGCTCCCATTAATATTTTCTTCTCTTTATCAACTTCAGCAAGTTTTATTTCGTGTGATGCAAGCGCAACAAAATCTTCTTCTATTGCAGGCTCATCTACAATAGATATTGCCTGTATTCCTGCAAAGTCATTTTCTTCATCTATGACTAGTTCGATAAGTTTTAATTCTTCCATACTTAGTAAATCTTTTTTTAGTTAATTTGTTTTATTTCTTATCCTAGCTTAGATCCTTTAATTATATTACGTTCAAGAGCTAATCCAGATCTTACATCTCCTGTTACAACATAAGCTTTAACAGGTTCTCCAGTTCTTTGTGCAATTGCTTGAGATAACTGGAATTGTTGACCTGTACCTACTATGTTGAATGTAGGATCTTGTCTTCCGCCTCCAGTAGCACCTGCCCCACCTAATCCAGAAACTCTAGTTGATCCAGGAGCTGCACTAGGAACAAATTGAGTTTTTCTTATTGCGTCAACTTGTTTTAATCCGAATATACTTGCTGCTGCTGCTGCGGCAGTTCCCAAAGCAGGACCAACTATAGGTATGCCAGCTAAAGCTTTATATGCTTTAACTGCCATTTCATAAGTATTGATTAGTGCTTCAGCTATAGAAACCGCTTTTTGAGCTTTAAATGCTTTTTCAGCAAGCTTGTCTCTTTTTTCTTGCAAAGCAACTTCATTTCTTTCTATTTGATTGTTTATAGCTTCTTTTTGTTCTGCGGTTAATTTTTCATTAATAATTCTCTTTTTTAATTCATTATTAATAAGCATCGTTTTTCTCTCTTCCTGAGATATTTCTGCGTCTATTTGAGCAGTAATAGCATCTATACCAAACTTTAATGCTTCAGCTATTTGTTTAGCTCTTTTAAGCAGTTTGTCTCCTTCATCTTCTATCTCATCTCTCAGCTTTTTTAGGTTTTTATCAAACTCTTTTTGAATTATTTCAAATCTTTTATTACTAAAAAATTCAACAACATCTGTTTTAAGCTTTTCAACATCAATAATAGCTTTAACTTCTTCTGATAAATTATCTATCCTTTTTAGTATTGCTTTTTCTTGGTCATTTAATATTTCTATTTCTGTTTTTTCAGATATCTCTTCTCTTATTTGACCGAACTTTCTAAACTCTTCTATAAAAGCATCTGCATCAATTAAATTCTCATCTACAACTAAAGGATCTTTAAATTCATCAAAATACCCTCTAAAAGCCTCTTCAAAAGACATAGCAATATCTTCAACCATTAAGAACGATGAGATCTCTAAATCTTCCTTCAAGGCTTTTCTAGCTGCGTCTGATTTAGCTTTCGCTATTCTAGCAACTAAAACTTGATATTCTTCAGATTTTATATAATCTTTTTCTTTTACATTTAAAGCTTCCTGTCTATCTATAAACAAATCAAGTTCAGCTTCTAACAACTGTACATCTCCAGATAATCCTTGTATTCTTTGAGTTTCAATATCTATTCTTCTCTGATTTAATTCTTCTCCTATTTGACCTAATGTTCCAGCTCCATTTCTAAGAGAATCAATATAACCTTCTTCATAAATTCTGGTTTCATCTATAACAACTCCAAGCTCTCTTAATTTTTTTACTCTTTGATCTATAAGATTTAATGTAGATTGATTTGCTTCATTAAACTCCTCTAATGATTTATTTGCATTTCTTTGACTGTTTCTGTTTCTGTTTATTATTTCTACTTGACCCTCTAGTCTTTTTATTGCTTTTAATATTTGTTTATCTTGTTTTCCTAGTTCTTTGTTGTTTTCTTTTATTTCTTCAGTTAAGTCAAAAAAATTGGATCTTAGTTTTTTGGTCGCTTCATTTGCTTTTTCAACACCCATAATAAACCCTACAATATCTTTTTGGAATTGCTGTAGAAGGGATATTAATACTTGAAATATCAAAATAATTCCTAAAGGTCCTTTTGCTAGTTGTCTACCTAATAATGAAAATGCTTTTGTTGTACCTCCAGTTTTAGCAACTAATGTTGTAAATAGTGTACCTAATTGAGACAAGTTGTTTGTAATCGCTGTAATACCAAAAGGTAAATCTGATATTGTTCTACCAAATTCAGTGAGCGTTGCACCTGCAAGACCTGCAGATGAAATCATATCGTCATTTACTTGTTTGTTTTGTTTGGCAGTTTTATTATACTTTTGACTGCTTTTTGTAGCATTGTCAAAAGCCTTAGACATATCATTTGTGCTTTTTACTATTCCTGGTATCTTTACTCTTAACTCTCCATCGTCAAGAACTACCTTTAATACATATTCTTGTTTAGCCATTTATCTTTCTTTTATGTTTTGTTATTGCTTCTTTTAAATTGCTAGGAGCTTCATATTTACCCTTAGCTATGTCGATATATGGAGATACCCCATAATAATCATCTAATTTTAATAAATCTAATATATGTTTAAGCATTGAAGTCGTTTAATAATTCTATTTCACTTTTACCATTATATAAATCAGTAGTTATTGAGTTTATTTTATAGCTCTTTTGATTTATTATAAATCTATCAGCCAGCGTGAAATTCAATAGAATTTCTGCTGGTAAGAATGCTGTTATTCTAGTAAGCCTATTTTTAGCATCAAATACATCACTTATGTAAGTGTTATAATAATTTCTAAATAAGCTTTGCGTAGATACAGTATTGGTATACTCATTAAGTTCAGTGCCAAAATGTATTGTTTGTGATGTGTTGTTTAACTCTATTGAGTTAGATGGTACAATGTAACTTGTATTATCTCCTGAAGATCCTGTAGACTCTCTAAAATATATTCTTTCTCCTGAAGTTACTCTTATAGGATAAAATAATAAAGGTTTTCCGATATAAGGTTCTTGATTCTCGTTTGCAGACCATCCCCATTGAATAACTGTTGAAGTGTCTCCAGAACTGTCGTTTAGATCTAAAAGCTTTTGGAACTTGTGATGCTCAAAAGGTAACTCTACTTTATAAACAGTTCCGTCTGGATCTTCAGTTATATATTCATCTGTACCCCATTCTAAACCAAATATCTTTTCGTGTGTTATAGAAAAGAAAGAGTCTCTTCCTTGATACCTGAAGTCCACTTCTTTATACGGTAAAGCAGTATTTACCTCAGAATCATTTATATCTATATAATCAGTTATATCATAATCTACACCCGCATCATAAAAAGAATCTAATGTTTGAATCTTAATTGTTCCATCATCCTCTACAAACGCAGTTAAATTAAACATTTTAAACAATCCTGTAAGAAAATCTATATTTTTCATATCAGGTATTTCCGAGCTCAGTAAAAAAGGTCTATTCTGTTGAAGACTTATAGAACTAAAAGTTACACTATAAGTTGTTTCAGGTAAAGAAATACCTCCTTCAAGAGTCATAGTAACTGAACCAGAAACCGATAAAGGTGAAGTTGAAGTTGTACTTATATTAAACGTGTAATCTCCTTCACAAACAACACTAGGAGTACACAAACCAATCATATCCAATGTTTGAGCTCCTGTTCCTGAAATACTGTATTCTAGACTTCCGTCTAAAAAAGCATCAATAGTATATGTTATTGAGTTGTCTGAAGGAGTTACGTCTATTTGAAAGTTTAAATTATCATCTCCCTGAACAGTTAGGGTCGTTCCGTCTGAAACAATTGAACTATCATATCCTGATCCAGCATTAAATGTACCTGTTTGAAAGGTATCTATCTGCTCAACAAAAGGCTCTGCTACTTGTGAACCAGAACCTACATCTCCAGATTTTCTATGTAACCACATAAACAGATTGTAATATGTGGTGTTAGTTGTGTTAAAGAAATCATCTGAAAATGTTAAATTATATTTAGACTGAATTGCTTCAACTATTTTATGTATTCTAAGAGCATATTTTAACTCAGTTAATAATAAACCTTGATTATCTCCTCCTCCGCTATTTGCTAAATTATCTACAATTCCATCATAAGTTGTTGATCCAGAATCATAAACTAACCTTCTCGTATGGGTAATCAATGGCACAATTAAATCAGAAACCGCATTAACAAGTTTTGATTTTAATTGAGTAGCTGTATATACTGTATTAAAAGCAGATAAATCAAGAGAACTTAATTTATCATCCTTCATCAAACTTATTAAGTTTACTGTATTACCGAAAAATGTTATTTTATAGGTATAAGGTTTTCCGTCTTTCATATTTACCCCATCTAATCTTATTTTGCCTTTTTTAAATGGAGTGTGGTTTAATTCTATTCTTGCATCTCTTCTTACTCTTGCATCAAAGTCACTAATCAAGTTATTATCAGAACTAACGATATCTGAATTATAATAATGCTTAAATATTTTATTGTTTGTAGATGAAGCAGGTAAACTAAAAGTTCTTGTGAAATCAGTATATACACTTCCGATATCTCTAACGTCTTGGATGGTCTGTGTTATAGACACAGACTCATCCTTAAACATATCTACTCGGATGTCAGATCCATCATTATCTTTTATAAATAACTGTATTACAAACATTATCTTATATTTTGTATTTTATCGTTTGCATATTCAAATTCTATAGTATAACTAACAAGTTTATTGTTTACACTTGTTTTTTTCTCTACAGAACTACTTCTAATGATTACTGGATGTATAGATGATTGAGTGTTTTGTATACCTTCATCCACCCATATTTGTTGACTCATTAATAATTCCTGTATAGGATCAGATATTCCTTCATCTAAAAAAGAAGTGTTTAATACTAAAGATTCTGTTCCTTGAATATCTACTCTTTGTTTTTGAGCTTTATAAGTATCGTAAGAGAAGCTAGCTAAATTAAAATTAACTGTACTTCTTTTAAATTCATCTGAGCTTGTTTCTAAGTTCTTTACTGATTTTCTGTCGAATATAATGTCTTGTAGAGCGCCATATCTATTATAAAATATAACCCTGTATGCAGTATATTTAGAGCAATCTAATTCTTCAAGTGTAATTGTTTGAGTTAAAGATAATCCAACACCGTCTGTTATTGAAATTGTTCCTCCTGTAAAGTTATCGGTTTCAGATATAACTACATATTGAATTTTATCTGAAGATTTTCCATTATGTATTTCATAGCTATCTCCTGAAACCATTATATCGTCAGCCAATGTTAATTGAGTGTCGCTATCAACCGCAGTCACGTTTGTAAACGTGCTGTCGGTTGTATTGTATACTGTCATACCTACTTTTACTGTAGTTAAGAAGTCCTGAGAACTATCTACTAATTTGTTAGTTGTTGTTCCGTCTGCAGTTCCTGAATCCTCAATATCTCCATCTGTAACTTTTATATCACTAATAAGTGTACCCCATCCTACATCATAAGTATTCCAAAATTCATCTACTAAATTCCAATACACGTCTGATACTCCACCTACACTAAATTCAAGTGTAGATTGTAAAGGAGCATAAACAGGGATAATGATATCCTTACCTTTTATGAAGTAAATTTTATCATTTGTCATTAAGGCTTGCTTTTGAGCAATAACCGAGTTTCCAGGATTTAAACCATCTTTAAAGAAGCCATATCCATCTAAAGTGATCCAAGGAGTTCCATTGCTTGCGGTAGCAGACATATTTATTGTATATGAATCTCCACTTTCAAATATATCACTAGAAACAGACAAAGTATTATCATCATCAACTGCTGAAACAGTTGCTGATGTTGCATCAGTTGTATTATTTGCTGTTAATGTAAAAGAAGAGGGTAATAGTTTTCTTATAAAGGTGTTGTTTGTGTCAACTAATTTATCTGCTGTTGTAGCAGTTGTTGTTCCAGATGTTATCTGCACTGTAGTATCTATTTCAACCCAAACACCATCTACTGCTAAATTATAATATTCAGTTTTAAAATAATCTCTTATAAGTTCAGCAACTTCTATAGAAGCTGATGTTTTACTGAATATTTTATACGAATCTAAAGTTCCAGCAGTAGGAAATATATCTGTGTCTAAAGTTAAAGTAGTATCACTATCTACTGAGCTTACTATAGCTATTGTGTTTTGAGTTGTATTAAGAACTAAGTCTCCAGCTTCAACTGTTTCGCTAAACAGTTTAACTGAATCAACAAGCTTGTTCGCTGTCTTACTTGTTATTGTTCCAACTTCAACTACATCTGCGATTTTATCTTTTGTAATTGTGTAAGTTGCTGTAGCTGGTTTATTTGTTGTGTAATGCCCAGTATATATATAAATGCTGTATGTAAATTTTTCTGCTAATGCCGCAGCAGATTTATAAAATATAGGGCTTCTTGCTAATTGTGGTGTATAAAATGCTGGCATATTTATCTATTTTTTTTCTCTAAGTTTATTAGTATTTCTTCTAGTTCTTCTGCATAAGATAATCCTAAGTTTTCTTCTATGTACGGTCTAAACTTCATTAAACTATTTTCTACATAATTTATTCCTTTATAACCTACACTTTCTATTTTAAGAGATATGAAAAATGCAGCATCTCTTAATCTTCTAAATCGACCTCTGTAACTTCTTCCTCTTATGTTTTTAGCCTTCATCCATTCCATTATCTTTTTTATAGGAGGTCTTCCTCCTGCATTCCTACCTCTATTAATGAAAATAGATTGTTTAGCGGAACTACTTATCTGCAAAGTATTTTCATCTGTAGTAAAAGAAAAACTATTTATGAGCTCTTTTGTAGCTACTTTATCTTTTCTCGCAATTTGATCTACCATATCAGCAATCAAATCGTGTCCTAACTTATTTAATATTTCTTGTGTACTAGCCATTATTTATCATATTGTGTTACACAAACTGCAATTCTTTGATCCTGTCTTGGATATTCTTTTATCATTGTAGCGTCAGACATACATCTTGACATAAAGTCTTTTCTTTTTTCTCCTGGTTTTTTCTTTGGTAATGGCATATCAACAAGTGCTTGTAGTTTTATTAGGTAATTCTATTACTAGGTCTAATCCCCATCCTGCTAATTGATTCTCAAATCTATCTAAGAATGGCTGAGCAGATATGTCACCTCTAATTTGGAACAAATCGGCATAAGCGGACCCACGTCTCAACTTCTCTTGCAGAATATTGGCTGCCGCCAATTGAGTGTTTAGGATGTCCATTAGGTTGTCATTATCATAAAATTGGTCAAAAGAGTTTGTTTCTCTGTTGTCATCTACTATATCTAAAAATAGCACAGAGACATTCATTACAATTATGTGGTCTCTGAATGTTACATTCCCTACTTGAACGTGTGCCAATGGAAATATAGTTGTTTTAGCTAAGTCTACTTCCATCAGATCTCCAAACGTGACCGTTTGTGTTGAAGGATTGGTTCTTAGCTCATCTTTTATTTTATCTAACGTTTCGTATACTGCTATCATTTATAAGATTGTTTTATTAATTTTGCTTCTAAATCATTTTTCTCTTTTTCAAACTCTAACCACATCATTGCTTTATGGACATTAAGTTCTGTAGCTTGGTCAATCTGGAAGACATTTCCTTGAGAAAGTGAGTATATTGATTGATACCATCCCCATTTTTTTCCAAACCCTTGACTGTAAGATCCTCTTTCGATGTCTGCTGCTGTTTGCGTAAAGAGTCCATTGTAATTTTCGACAACTCTATCCCTAAATTCAAAAAAAAAAGGAAAGTGCCCGCAGCTATAGAAGCTGGGGCATCTTTCATTAATGTTGAATATTTATCACTTCCTTCGTACTTCTCTATTTTGTAGAAGTCTTTATTGCCTGCTACAATCGGTCTGTAGAAAACAGCCATCGCTTTATGCACAGTTTCCCAATCAGACATATAATTTTCTGCATCTATATATTCTCCTAAAGTCATCTTATCTAAATTTGGTATAAAGCCAAATTCAACCGTCTTGCCTTTTGGATCTGTCATTGTAAACCTGGTTTGCAACTTAGGTTTAGTTGATAATATTTTTACCAGGTGGCTTAGTATGGAGTCAAACTCCTGAATAGGTAACTCATAAGCTTCTTTCATTGTGATCCCACAAAAGATGTTTAGCAGTTTTAGATTGATGAAATTAGAATCCTCATTTTCTTTATTGTCGTCCATAGCCTTAACATATTTTTGATATTGTTCTATGGTTACATCGTCTAAAGAAACAGGGATTTTAAGAGTATATTCTTTTCTCATACATAGAGAATTAAATTATTATTATTCTGTACCAAGTAACTCATTGTTAATAACTTTTTATTATTTACCCCCTAAAAAGCGGAACAAAGTCAAAAAAAAATGATTATCTATATATAGAATTGACGAGAATCTCAAAAGAGATGAATCGGCAATAAATTCTCTACAGAATAAATATCAGGATATTTACTGATTGATTTATATATAGGTGGTCTCGGGCATACTATATTTAGTTTTTAACCATCCCTAAACATCTCTAGTTACAAATAGTTTTAGCTGTTTATGATCATCAACCTCTTTTGATTTCGGTTGATTTGATTAAAGGTGGTATCTCTCCCCCACTTACTTTCATTTTACGTCAATATCGCTTTTTTAAACCCGTTTTGAGCTGTTTTTTCTGAGATTTAAGGGCGGTTTATGAGAAAATGATATTTGAAGAGAGGAAATCATATCAAGTCAATTCTAACCCCCTAAAAATCAAGAGGGTTAGAAATTAACCACCAATTAAAAACTTATGAAAAAGTCTTTTAAAATCTTAGTCATCTTCATACCATTCGGTCCAGTAGTGAAGCTCCTGATTATATGAAAACTCAAGCCAATCCTCTTCCGTCCACTCTTTAGAGACTTCAAGAAAATATTTCTTAATTTTCTTGACTAAGTCTTTTTGATGTTTTATATAAATATTGTCATCAAACACGAAGCCCTCATACATATCCTCGCCTGTTATGTCGCACGTTCTCATAATAATAAGTATTTAATTAATAAAGCTACCGAACAACCAAAGACAAACCACGCCAGACCCAAACTAACAAGCTCAAAAGCTTTAATAATTTTGTCGTGTATTGGTTCCGTTTTTGAGTCGATCGATTTTTCTTCAGGATCTGAAATCGGTTTTATCTTGTTCATCTCTTCAATTAGTAATTTATTTGTATAATATGCCAAAGGTTTTTTATATGTTCTCATTTGCTCATTTTTGAATTAATATTATTTGACAACATCCAAGATATATTCCCCAAACTAAATAAAAGGAATTGCGAAATATAGTCTTCAAGCTTTTCAGAGTCTGCCGTGTAAAGTGCTGGCGGAAGACTAAAACAATAGGCTTGACCGTCTGAGTAATCCAATATCCAGACATATTTAAAGGACGTGGATTTTAAAAGCTTATCAACGTTTATTCTGTCAAGCGTTGAAAGGTTTTCTTTCCACTCTTCGGAATCAATATTTGAATCCTTGAAAATGTCCGCGCCGCAGTTAAGGTCTGGCGTGCCGTCATTCATTTGAGGGTAAACAACTAAAGTCTTTTTGTCAACCATACAGCCGACCGAGTGTAATTCTAAATAATTATCTTTCATTTTGTTCAATTGCTTTAATTAATATTTGGTTGTAATCTTCAAAAAGTCCGTTAAAGAAAAAATTAAGATTTTCTTTCTGGATGTCTTTTTGTGCGAGCTTGCGCGCTTCTTTGCGCGCTTTCACTCTGTGTTCAAATTGTGTTTTTGTTTTGCTCATAGTTTTTAAATTTAGTTCAATATAGTATTTTTTTGTTAATCTAATGTTAATAATTTAGGTTTTCTTTTTCTAAACTCTTTTGTTTTATTATTAAACCAGCCTTGCTTTACTTTCTTATCATCTATAAAAACACAGAAAGAAGACCAGTCGCCAAATATTTTTTTTGTTTGTTTAATTGTGCAAAGCTCGTGAGAGTGTCTGACGCTTGAGCCGACCAGCATATTAATTTCTGAATGCTCACGCACGCCATAAGACTTATTTGAGCTTTTATAAGCACAAGAATTGATTTTATTCCAAATTGGGTATTGTTTCATAATTTTACTTTGTTTTCAAAGTCTCTAAGCACCTCGACTGGCACGTCATAGACCTCATTTGTTATTGTATTTATCCACCTTTCAGACGCAATGCAGGGTCCAGGCTCAAGATATTCTAAGCCTAAAGAATTATCAATACTTTTTTGAGTGTCAGCGATGGCAACCTTCATATAAATATTGTCCAAGTCTTCTTCTGAAATGTTAACATAATCATTAAAGTAATTTTGATAACAATTTAGAATTAATAATAAATGTTTTTTTGTCATAGTTTTTTAATTTTTATAACCCAAAAGTAAATAAAACAAAGTTTGCTTATGTTAAATTAATGTTACCAAATTGTTAAGTTTTATTAATGTTTATTTAATACTGAGGTAATATTAAAAATGTATGTTTGCACAAATGCGGATTTTATGTCCATAACAAAAAAAATAAATTATGCAAATTTTCTATGTTAAGAAATTGTTAAGGATTTTTTATCAAAAAACGCGGGGTATTGCGTTTAACGATACCCCTATTGCGTTTAATGATTACCCTACTATGTTTAATGATTACCCTACTATGTTTAACGACTAACCGACTGCGTTTAATGAAGAGGGTATTGCGTTTAAGAATTATTTTCAGGATCAGAATGATTCAAGAAGTCATCAATCTTGTCAATTGCTTTTCCAAACTCTTCTTTATCATAAAAACCCTGAAGCTTCTTTTGATCAACAGCTACCTCAATTATACTTGGCAACCAATCCCAGAAACTTTTAATCTCAAATACAATTTGATTTTCAGATCCATACTTTATACAAATCTCTGTATCTTTTCCATACAAAGCATTAATATCGTGAACGTATGTTGATTTGCTTTTACTCATTATTATTTTTTTTTATAAATCCTGCATCTACTAAATTATTAACTATTCGACCAAATCTACCTTGCAGGGTTAAATGTAATTTGTGGTCGTAAATGTGTTGCCAAGCTTCTAAATATTGTTCTTCATATTTAGGGATCAAAAACCCTTCGGCAATTCCAACTGCTGTGTAATTATCCATTATTATTAGTTTTTGAATTATACTTGTCATCCGCAAAGGATATAAACTCTTGAAGCATTTCAACTTTTATTGTTAAAGCTTCAATTCTTTCTTTTAGCTCTTGAATTTCGCTATCTCTTTTTGAGACCTCAGCTCTAAGCTGAGCTTCATCTTTTAATCGTCTTATGTCTGCTGAATGTATCATATTTTATATTATTAATTATACAGGTCTTCAAGCTCATTTTGAGCCTGATCTAATTTACTTAACGCATTAAACATCTCTTTTAACTTCTTTTCTTTATACGGAAAAGTATTTAAAACGTGTTCGTAAGCTCTATCGATATGCTCGATAATTATTTTTATATCACTCATCTTTTATAATTATTTTACTATTTAAAAATTCTATTGTCTGGAAGATAAAATCTTCCTTAGCTTCTTTGCTTTCCATTTCTGTTGGAACGCAAATCCAGTACTGGGTGCATTTAGCACCCCAGAACCTTTTTAATATTCTGCCTAATTCTCTCATAATTAAAATGTAAATCTATTATTATATTCTCTCTCGAGCATTCTTAGATATTCTAAGTCTCTGGTCGAATGATGACAATACTTAACGAAGTCAGCTTGCTCGCCTAATTCGTCTTTCAGATCCTCAAAGTCCATTTCTTTAATT
>Ga0213858_10000396_pt1 | contig 21036 bp, 22 predicted proteins | sample PICome_FD_160122 | JGI IMG/M metagenome (GOLD analysis project Ga0213858, IMG submission 160122) | Coastal seawater microbial communities near Pivers Island, North Carolina, United States - PICO245 | ecosystem: Environmental > Aquatic > Marine > Coastal | place: USA: North Carolina | collected... | reverse complement strand
CTAGTCCAGTCTTAATAATGGCTGAGTATCCACGTTGTCCGACGTTTGGAGTGAAAGTAACTCCTCCAGATGTCTGCATGTAAAAGTGAGTTCCTAACTTTGCAATCTCTCCAAATCTGAGACTGGCAAGTCCTGATGGACCACCATTAAATGCATGACTAGTATTTCTTGTGCCATCAGATGCATCAAAGGTATATGAAGATCCTCTATGAATACCACCTGGTGGATATGGTCGTGGATAGTCTGCTTTTCCACCCATCACAACGTTTCCACTAGCATTGAAATTTACATCATTAGCAAAGTCACTTCCATTAGTATCATTTGGATAAGCCCAACGTGTCTGCCATTGTTTTTCACCACTAGAGTTTAGTTTAGTAAGAAATCCACATTGGTTATAGACACCAGATCTATTAATTGTCCCAGCGATATAGATGTTATCACTATCATCTAAATTTACACCTTCAATTCTATTAGATACATCATCAGTTGTTCCCCCATTAAAGGCTTTCTCCCAAATTATTTTACCAAGTTTGGTCATCTTCGTGACATAGACAGCTGTGGTTACAGCTGCATTTAGATATCTTACTGCACAAACAATGTAATCACCGTTACTATCAATATTGAGTGACAGATAACTGCTGCTATTTCTGAATATGTTAGTGTTATCTCCTATAAGGAGAAGCCATTCAGTACGATCATTCTCATGCACCAGAGTCCAAGCATCTTCTCGTTTGATATAAACTTGGTTCGATGCTTTCCATACACCATCATCTTTGATATACAACTGAGTCGGAGTCACCCAGTTCCCATCATCATTTACATAAAGATTGGGCATAATTAATTACCTGTGTAATACCAAATGTCACCGTTGTGACCCACAGAGTTACTTCCTGGTGTTGATGCAGCAGAAACGTAGAACGAACCAGAAGCATTACTTGTGGAACCAATAGTAATACTTGATCCAGTAGATACGATTGGATTAATCCCACTATAACTTTCTTGATAGATTGTTCTAGCAGGTGCCGTGATTGTTACTGCAGCACCAGAGACAGGACTTACATCTAAGTTCTCACCAAAGTTAACGGTTCCTGCTGTTCCAACGACAACTCCATTATCTTTTACCTCAATACCACCACCAACACCAGTAATGTTGGTTAGACCAGAACCATCACCAACAAATTGAGCAGCAGTGACAACTCCGATCGTTTGAAGATTACCCTGAGCAGTGATTGTGATAGCAGTTCCTACTCTAAAGGAATATCCTGCCCCGACTTTCAAGTCAGACTTAACTGTACCACCGATAGAAACATCGGTGCTGATTGCGACTTCAACAGCGTTGATGTTTAAGTTGTTAACACTATCAATCTTCGGTGTACCACTGACACCGATAAGATTGATTTTCTTTGCACCAAAACCCTTTTCTGCCATGACAGTTCTTTATTGAATATTTATCTTGAGATAGTAATACCAGTCATTGCAACACCTTGAAACGCAAGTAACACATTATTATCTAACGCTGCTGGTGGATCAGGATCTGGATCTGGATCAGGATCTGGGTCGGGATCTGGATCAGGATCTGGTGGAGTGACTGTATATGGATTGTATGCAATCCTCGTGCTGGCACCCCTCAAATTATAGGAACCAGTCCAGTACGCAGTATTGTTCTCATCAGCATCATCATCTTGATAAAGAGCTGTTCCAACTTCTTGAGTTGCGTGACTATTTAACCAAGTTTTCACGTCTAAAGAAGTAGATGATGGTCTAGACTCCATGTATAAAGCTATGAGACCTGCTGCAACAGGAGCAGCAGCACTGGTTCCGTTGAAAGATCTATCATAGAACCGAGTATCATCTTGTCTCTGATAGTTTTGATTACGTCCGCTTGATGTAGCAGCAAGAGTTTCATCAGCAGGTGCCCAGAGATCGATACCAGGACCATTATTAGAATAAGATGCCTGCCTCTCTCTGTAATCAGAAAGAATAAATTCATCCATTGCACCGACACAAATGACTGGATGGAAGTCAGTTCCACTATCAAATCCAATCCCTTGAGGATTCATCCAGTCTCTGTGATTACATGGCACGGTTCCCGTAGGAAACTCTGCCCTGGGATCCGTAGTTCCAAAATAATTGTCAGACATATAATTCAAACGATCTGGATCGGTAGCACCAATTCCCAGTCTCTGATTATTATTACCTGCTGCTGCCACATAGATGACTCCTTCTGCCATCATCTCATCAGCAGCAGTGTCCGTTGAGTTAGAACGAGATGAGGTTGACCAGGATTTATAAGCAAACAAGACTTGATTATTCAGACCATTCTTCATTGCCGTGACTAAATCTGTAGTCGCAGCATTCCCATTAAATGTTCCTGTTGTTTCCCTGAACTTATAACTTACTACACTACCACCATAGAATGCTGCTTGATACCCCCAACTACCATTTGCAACCGTGGGATTCTTAACACCAGTTTCGGAGTTTACTGGTTTATACTTATGGAAGATCTTCAACAAATCATAGTTAGCTTCAATTCCCATACCAACATTGTCAGAAATACCAGGAAGATTCCAAATGTTTGCTTCAAATGCCAGTCCATAAGTCTTACCAGCAGCAAGAGAAGCACAGGCAGTGCCGTGACTACTGGTTAAACTATTAACACCATCTAATCTATCTCCCACTGCTCTAGCAGCGGTGTAAGTGGCAGGAATAGATACCGTTCCAATAGATGCAAACTCAGCAGATCTATTAGCACCGTTCTCCCACCATGCCTCTGCAGATGCTGTGGTGATTCCAGTTCTACCATCTGGTTTCGTATATGTGAACCCATTAGTATTAAAGTAGTCTGGATCAATATAATACGGACCATCCAGAACAATATCACTTACTCTAGATGTACCATCGCTTTTTATAAACTCTGGATGGTATTGAGATACACCAGAGTCATGAATAACAATATCAACGTTTGCACCAGTCAGAGTGTAAGTTACATCACCAAACTTTACTGGTGGATTGCCAGTTACTCCTGCCCAGAAATCACCATTCGTTTGAATACCAGTTCTGGGAAGAGCCCAAGTTGTTCTGTTTAACTCACCAGGATCAAACGCATCAAGAGTGATTGCACCATACATGTTAGGATGGACAGTACACTGATAATAGTATGTACCTGCTGAAAGTCCAGTGGTATCCCAAACAACAGATGCTGTGCCACTACCTGTAACACCACTAGCAGAGGCACCACCTAAGGATACTCTAATATCTAATGGGTGTGAGGGATAGATAGCGGACATATTGAAGGTGATGGTATCACCAACAGTAAATGTCATGGATGGATCATTTCCACTGACACTACCATTTCTATCAGTGCCAGAGATAATGTAATAGTCTGGAGAAACTGCTCCTGTTACTGTCTGTGTATAAGATTGAGGACTACCACTACCACCAGAAGCGAGAGATGGTGGTCCATAGATGTCAAGGTCTCTGTATATCTTTACGTTTGATCCAAATCTAGCTGTTGCTGGTTCTGGTTTTGGATAAGCATCTGGGTTACAAGTAGGACACAACTCAATCCACTCAACTTTTTCATGAGTTTTCAGTAACTCTACTTCATCAGATTCAAGTTCAAAGGTTCCTCTCGTAGGACTATGTTCTTTCTCGTCGCAGCATTCAACTTCTCTCTGAGGAATACGGATGTCAGGTGATCCTCTCTGACACAGTGTGTCGTGAATCTCTTGCCAGTATTCTGGTCTGGTAACTTTGATTGTATACTTCATATCAAAGCATTGTGTTTCTTACAAATCTGTAGGTTGTTACACCACTTATTCCTAGTTCTGGTGTGGCTTGAAGTTTAACAATGCCACTCTCTATAGTGGCACCAATTGATACGATTAAATCATTATCACTCATGATAGCATATTCTTGAATAGAAACTCCAGAAGTATGTTTGATGATCATCGCTTTTTGAGCTTGAGTATTCTCATCCTCTTGGAAATGTAATGTATATTCAGCAAACTTAAAGTCATAATCAAGTTGGTTGAAAGTATCAATATTTTCAGCGACTCCAGCAACAGCAGTCCAATATCCATTACCAACTGTTACACCATGCACTGCTCCAATCTGGAGTGTTGTCTGTGGATTTGTTGTGGCAATACCAACATTAGATGATGTATTAATACCTGCGCTAGTGGTCTCCCAGACACCACTGGCTCCTCCTCCACCACCTCCAGCAGAGGGTGAACCAGCAAGAGGAGTGAAACTTACATCTTTCTTAGATGCCTTAACAATGATGCTCTGATTTTCGGCAAGAATGAGATCGGTAATCGTGAAGTTCGCTCCGACAGATAATGCTTGAGCAAAGATAACCCAACCATTATTCAGATCACCATTTTCATCTGCTATGCCAACCCAAATCTTAGCTGGTTCATACCCTTGGTTGTTAATACCAAGACTGTAATTAGTGCTAGCAGATGCGGTAGTTAAAGTTAGAAGACTACCTGCTGTGGTTTCTGTGGTGATGAGAGATTCAACTCTACCATCTGCACCACCACCAGTTCCAAGAACGTTAAAGGAAACTCCCGCTTTGCGAGCAGAAACTACAAGGGTCTCTCCGTTCTCTACATATAACTTCTCAACATCTACTACTTCTAAGGGATTAATGTAATTATCTTTACGAAAGTATTCTTTGTTTTGAATATCAGCTGCACTAGTTGAGACACCAATGGAGTATCTGGTGCCTTCGTTGGTGTTATTGTTTACATAAACCGTTACGGCTGTTGACGAGGATGCTGTGAAGATTCCAACTGCATTTCCTTTATTCGCATCAGTGGTAACTAAAGATCCTAACTTACCGAAAGCCACGTTATTCCTTCAAAATGCTCGTCTAGATATTTATGTGATATAATGAATAGAAGAAAAAAGTGTATGATTGTCGTCACTGGTTATCAAGGATTCATTGGGAAAGAGTTCACACAAACCCTTTGGCATCAGAATCTTTACCGTGTTGAGATGAGTCACTGCTTCGAGTTCCTTGAGCAGTTTCAAGACTGGAAGAAAGTACATCTAATCATTCATCAAGGTGCTATCTCTAGCACTGTAGAAAAAGATATTAATAAAATTCACAAGTACAACGTTGACTTCTCAATTAAACTATTTGAGAAGGCAATTGAATATGATATCCCTGTAATCTATGCGTCATCTGCATCTGTTTATGGCAACAAAAAAGATGCGTCAATCAATCCACTAAACTACTACGCTCTCTCGAAAGCAACCGTAGATTATTGGGTTCAAGATAACATTGATAAGTTCAGAAAGATTCAGGGATTCAGATACTTCAATGTCTATGGTGATGGAGAAGAACACAAGGGTGACCAAGCAAGTCCTGTAAGTAAGTTCACCTGGCAGATTAGAAAGCAAGGATACCTCAATCTATTTGAGGGTTCTGATAGATTCTATCGTGACTTTATCTGTGTCAAGGATGTTGTTCGTCTCGCACTTAATAATAACAAACCCAGTGGCATCTATGATCTTGGCACTGGACACCCTGTAAATTTCCAATATGTTGCTGAGCAAGTAGCGAAAAAAGAAGGTGGTGAGATACGGTATGTACCGTTCCCAGACCACCTGAAAGGAAAGTATCAAGACTATACTTGTGCCAACATGAGTTGGATGAGAGACTATCCCTACATCACGATTCCAGAGTATCTCCAGCTATGAGTCTGTAGCTATCTTCATCAAAGTGCTGAGTTGAGAATTCAAACAACTCAGTATCTTTTAACGCTTGCATACGGTGACGCATTCCTGCTGGCACATGGAACTTATCACCCTCTGTCAAGATTCTAATGTCAGCTATTTCAAGATTATCATTGAACGAATATGATAACTCAATGGCACCTTTCTGAACATAGAATACCTCATCCTTCAGTTGATGATAGTGCCATGAGCATTTCTTCCCCTGAACAATGTGAAGGATCTTGCCACAATATCTGTCGCAATTTACAATCCACTTTTCATATCCCCATCCCTTGGGAACAAACTTAATTGGTTCAGCAGCTCTGTATGTCATACGAAATTAGGACCTCTTCCCCATCCGACTAAAGTTTTGCGAACTCCCTTAGTAACAGGTGTTACTCTATGTAGGAGGAATGATGGAAAGACAACCATGTCACCCTTACCAATCTTGTACTCGAATGGTTTGCAACCATACTTGATCTCCAATACACCACCATCATATGCATGACGGTGTGATAAACCTAAAGAAAAACTCAGTTTCCTGACATGACCACCATTATATCTGGCAGATGTATCAATGTGCCATGTGTAATGACCATTTTTATCTGCTCTGTATTCACCATACTGAAATGGTTCCCATCCTTCAATATTATACTTCCAAAGTGCATCATTGACACGTCTTGAAAGAGATGTTAACTCTTCATAAACTGGCATCACTTCATCAGGAACTTTCTTACCATCACAAAACCAACACATCAGTGTAGATCTAATGTCTATTTCATTTTCATCGGATAAGTTCTCTGAGTTAACTGTACTAGCGTCAAAAAAACTTTGCGTCTTTGCATATCTTTCAATGAGACTTAAAGACTTTTGAGAAACAGCATTAGGAATTACCTCAACAAATCTATTGTGCTCACCACTATTGTCACTGAAAAAATAATCCATCGTTGATCCCCTTGTCGTCTATGTAATAATCACCTGCTGGTTTACCCATATGAAGTTCATGAAACTTACAACCCCATTCTTTCAGTTGGTTATATGTAAAGTTATAGAACTCTTGATAGGCTAACATTCTAGAGTTCTTGAATCTACCCATACCTCTGGCAGTCAAATAAACGATGTGATTGCCCTTGTCATACAAAGAGTTGATCTTATCAATTCTTTTTTGTATGGGATGTGCTTCAGTATATCTGGTCTCCTCAGTTGTACCAGGAATGCAAATGGTTCCATCAATGTCTACTACATATCTCATTTTACCTCAAGATTCAATTGATTTAAATATTCTACGTCCTCCTCACTTAGGACGTAAGTTCCTTGATGCTGAACAGCAATCGCTGCTGCTTTGTTCGCAAACATAATAGCATGAGAAATGTCTTTTGTATAGAGGTAATCGTATGTCAACGCAGCAAGAAAAGTATCACCAGCACCTACCAAATCTGAGATAGAAACTTTATCAGTGGGATACCTTTCACCCTTATAGATTGCACCCTTCTCACCAAGAGTAACGATAAGATTATCAAGTTTTACTTGAAGTCTTTGATATTCTCTCAGGTTTATCTTGATAAAACACTCTTCTCTCTCTGGAAGAACTCTCTTCTTACTATCGATAAAGATGGGGCAAGTGTATGTCTCAGCAATCTGCAGGATCTTATCAAAGGTTAGAAACCCTTTATCATAATCAGAGATGACAATAGCATCAAATGTTTGTGGTGGAAGGACATCTAAGAAAGGTCTAACCTTATCCTCAATGTCCATCCTAAGAAGATGTTGATTGTATCTCTCATCAATATACCTAGTCTTTACAATCTTCTCTGCATTAGTTCTATGAATAACATTGACCCCAAAAGACTTAAGGTTCTCTAGAACATTGGCAGACATACCCTGCCGAATTTCTCTTCTTGTGTACCGAAGAACAGGAGCACTAGACTCTGGGTTCAGTCTTTCAATCTTACCGTAGACATACTGATCCTCACACGTCTCCCCCAGAAGTAACACGCTGAATGATTTCTGTGGATGAGTAACCTTCGATGCGGTCAAAGAACTTAAGGGACTTAGCATGTTCACTACCAATAACTTTCCTACCTTTCCAGTCAGATCCTACGATCATTATAGCAGGTTTAATCACTTCTACTAGTTTTTCTAACTCTTCGGGTGAGTCAAAGATGAACACCTGATCTACTGGATCAAGGTGCTCTAGCATATACTTTCGTTCTTTATCGGTGTAGATAGGACGAGAGGGTCCTTTCAAAGACTTAACTCTCTCGTCAGAATCAATAGCAACTATTAAAATATCACCCTGATCCTTAGCGTGTTTCAATAGTTCTACATGTCCACGATGAAGTACATCGAATGTGCCGTTGACGAAAACATATTTCATCGTTGAGTTGGTCATTGACCAGTATATTTAATCATTGGGAACTTTCACCAGTTTACCAATCTCTGGGAGATACATGTATTCAATAGAACTCTTCTTCAAAGTATCTACAGCATCTTCAAGTGTTTCTACAAGAGCGTCTCCACCAAGATTGAAGCTAGTATTAAACAGAATAGGTACACCACTCAACTCCTTAAATGCAGAGATCAGTTCGTAGTAAGCAGGGTTCTGTTCTTTAGTGACAGTCTGGATACGACAAGTGCCATCTTCATGAATGATAGAGGGTACTTTCTCTTCTACACCAGGCAGACACTCACAGGCATACATCATGTGAGGAGTCTCATCACGACCAGCAAGATCAAACCACTCGTGCGCTTCCTCTGCCAGCATAGAACCAGCAAACGGACGGAAGAACTCACGACGTTTTACAACGTTCACAATGTCCTTACCATCGGGGACGGTGGGATCGAACAGAATAGAACGATTGCCCAGAGCACGGGGACCCCCCTCAGAACGACCCTGAAAGATGGTTACAATGTTTCCGTCACGGATTAGTTGGGCAACATCATTTGCGTTCGTCTCAGAGGTTTCTAGACCCTCTAGAGAGTCTTCATAAGTAGCAGGATCATACTGTGGTCCATAATACACATCAGTTTGACTCATATCAGGCACCTCTTCACTCTCTTGCTCAAGCAAGTTAGCATAGACGAACTTAGCACCACCAATAGAAGTGCCACCATCATGAGAGATGGGTTCGCAGTAGATGTTCAGGTCAGGGAAACGTTTCCAATACTTCCAGTTAGCAACACAGTTAAGACCATATCCACCACAGATAACAATGTTTTTCTCACCAGTAATCTCAACTGCCTTCTCGATGAGTTCCATCATGCGATTCTCAGTTGCTTCCTGAACAGCGTATGCCATGTCTTTCTGGATTTGTGTGTACTCACCAGGACGGTGATCCAGCATATCCTCTGCAAGAATAGGATAACGTTCGGCATTAACCTTGGCACCATTGGGATAGGTGGGGATAATAACATCACGATTTACCCAACCATCACGAATCAATTCAGGTAGTTCGGAATTGGGTTTACCATAGGGAGCAAGACCCATAGTTTTACCTGCTTCAATAGAAGGGAAACCACAATACTCAGTGATTGCTTCATACAGTTTGGTATGACCAGGATACTCAGTCACATACAAATTTGGATTCTCACTACTGTCTTCATGAAGAATACCAATGGCATCTTTTGTACCAATGTGCTTATAGACTTGATCAAATTGAGTGGGATGACCTGCCTTGTAGATGGTCTCAAACTCATACAGAACATCTTGAGTAATACTAGGTTGAGACAGGAAACTACCAGCACCATCAGCAATGACACAAGCAGCAGATTTAAAACCAGAATTGTAGAAACCACATGCAGCGTGCATCTTGTGGTGAATCATGTCAATGTGATGAACTCCAAATTCAAACTTCTTACGGGCAAGTTTACGAATCAGACCTTCATACAATCCCTCACCAGTCCAATCAAGTTGAGGACCGTGACGGTGAGTATGACAGACAACCAGATGATCAATATGATCAACATAGTCAAACACCTTCATCAAACCAAGCAGAGGAGATCCATCATGCTTCATCTTTGATAGACGCTCTTCTTCAACATAGAAGATGACCTTGCCATCTACCAACAGAGTGGTGCTGGCATTATGTCCACGGGCACATGCTACGATAATCATTTCTTGACCTCACTTTCAATCATTTCTGCAAAACCTTTTTTATTTTTAGATGATTTATCATTGGGATTCATAAAAATGGCACTTCCCTCTGGTGCAGGGGTGAATGATTCCATCTTCTTGCCCTTGAAACAAGATGACTTACTAGCGTCTTCTTGATTGGGAAGAACAACAACGTCTGTCCTTTTCTTCCAATACTTATTCATCATCTTTGTGACATTATCAACGATAACATCTTCAATTTTACCATTCATTGCCATGATGCCATCGTTCTGACGATGAGTTACTTCATCGAATGTGACACGAATAGGATCATAGATTCTAGCACCTTCACCCATGTCAAGAACTTCAAACTTAGGTGCATCGGGATAAGAAATATTCTCCTTGCAAGTGGCACCGACAACCACGACAGCAGGTTTGTCAGCGGCATAAGCAAGGTGCTGTCCTACAGAGTCACATCCAAGGAAGACATCTGCTTCAGCAATGATGCCACCCCAGTCACGGAGCGGAGCACCACGAGGAGATGCTACAGGTTCGGAACACTCTGCTTGGAAATTAATCTCATGCTCACCCATGTAGATGACCGCATACTTCTTCTGAAGTTTACGGACGATGCTGATCATGTTTGAATACTCAAAACTACGACCACCTTCATCAACAATAAAGTTTCCTACAGGATTAGAACCACGACCAAAGGGTTGGAAGACAACGACTTTATCTTTACCAGTTACTTGCTTGACCTCTTCGACACAAAACTTTCCATTGATAGACTCAGACCTGCTGAGTTTAAGAGTTGGTGGTGGGAGTTCACGAACTCCCTTGTTATTAATATTGATATCAAATGCCTGACTCAGATTACATTTCTGATTGTAGTATTCCCAAACACGATATGGTTCAGTCGTGACAATATCACGCTGTTGAATGTGAGTCCTGAACAGATCTTTGTGCCAATTATCATAGACACGGGAATATAATTTTGGATGACCTTTGAAGAAGTCAGTGCCACCCTCACATACAATAATAAAATCGTCTTCTGGATATTCTTCTAGGTGTTTCTCAAATGCAGGAATGGAGCAAAGAACTCGTCCAGCTCCACCATTAAGAAAAAATGCTTTGGATCTTTGTGTCATTGTCAAGCACAATAATGTTTTAATTATACTGGTTTATGTAGTCTAGGTCAAGGACTAATATCCTTGAGGGGGTTCTTGCTCAGCTTTCTTTGCCATCTCTGCAAGATTTTCTGGAGTCACTTTCAGTGGTCCGAATCCACTTTCATCCATTATAGGAAAATTCTCAACTTTTTTAAAGTTTTCCTCATCATATCTTGGATCATTTGGAAGTGCGATCATCCAAGGTCTGTCCAAGAAAGGTTCAAATTTATCTTGAAGAGCAACTAACTCTTCGATATAGTTTTCATACTTTTTGGTTTCATCTGGCAACCAATCAACACCTTCTTCTTCAATATACATTTTCATCTGCTCAATAAGATGATAATAATAATATAAAAACTCAGGAGTTGTAATGGTTGGTTTTTTCCAGGGATATGGTTTCACAAATTCCTTTTTCTCTGGATCATATTGTACCTCCCAGATATCAATTACATTTTTAGGGAGCATTGGCCAAGCATGGGCATACATCCAGTCCCTTTCTTTCTCAATTCTACCTACCCCATTTTCTTCGCTATACCATTTCTTATCTGTGGGATGAATCTCTTCTCTACCATCCCAGTAATATTCTTTTTGCAATGGCACTTCTTCTTCAAGAACTCCACACTGAACAAAGGCAGCGAGAAGAAGAGGATCCTTTTCAAAGGTCAACTCTACTGGATACTTATCAACTCCAGCATGAATTTCTAAAAATTCCCATTGCTCTTTTTGAAACTCTGGATCTTTCTTGTCAGATAGGGGCTGATAAGAATGATTCCATGCAACAACATTGTTATCTTTGTAAATGTAAACCGCTACTCTTCTTGGACCTTCATACTCCCAGTCTGCTACATGTCCCTTTGTTCTTTCGTGAGACATGGGGTAGTCGGGCATTTCCAAAGGAAATGTCTCTTTAATCCATTTTGCCATTATAGAATACTAAAGAACTCAACTCAATCTTATTTAGACCGATATTATCAATCGTAATATACGGTAATCCGAGCAGCCCCACCATGTCCAGTCGATCCACAGCAGCATGGACCACCACAAACTTGAGCGGTCATACCACCCAGACCAGGTACATATCCAGCACTATCAAGTCCACTTCCAGGACCACCGAACGCAACTGAACCACCTGCCTTCATCCGAAGAGCACAGAAGCAGCACTCGTTACCACAGTTCTGAATAACAACGTATCCACCACACTGGTTAACAAGACCACCAGGATAGGGAACATAGTGATAGTTCCAATGTCTGCAATAGGAATTACACATGTTTCCATATGCACCAGGCAGACCAGGAGCACCAGTTGCGCTGTTAAGACCGACTCCAGATCCAGAGCAACCATAATACATTGCACAGCATCCAACACAGGAGCAACCTTCTCCAGTGGAATTCAATCCAACAATGTCAACACCAGGACCAGTAATCGTGGTAGCCGAACCTACCATGTGAGAGTTAAATCCTGTAATGAAGTGTCCAAACTCCATATAACAGAAAGCACAACCAGGGACTCCACCCTGAGCACAGAAGTTCTCAAGTCCGCAACCAACAGCCCAGGAGTCAGAACCAGCATAACCAGTCATGCCACCGACACCCTGAACAGGACCTCTCTCAGTGGTGATGCCAGGAATGTCACCAGCTTGGCAAGCACCATAGGAATAGGGTCTTGGATTCTGGTCACAGGTAGGACCACCACAGGTTCCACCATTACATGTTCTGGGTGCCCAATAGATTGTATAATTCCAGTCAGAACCAATACCAGCGGTAACCGAACCAAGTCCAGATCTAACGGTCATTCTGGAATATGCACCAGCACCACCAGGAACACCGTGAGAGCAGCAGCAAGCGGTGGCACCACCACCTCCAGCACCCCAGAGTTCAAAGTCAATTCTGGTCGTACCATAAGGAGGTTTCCAGCAACACATAATATAAGCATTATAGTGCTGTGTTTCAATCCAACAGTTTACACCTGTTCTTCCTCTGGCATCTGTACTGTTGCCGTCATGACACCTGGTACACTCAATACTATCACAAGTTTGGCATGGCCATGCTTGATAGAAATAATATGTTTGTCCAGGTCTCAGTCTACCGACACCACCAGAATAGATTCCAGTAACCGATGTACTTTGAGTTCCTAATAAAGATCTAAGATTAGACATTCCAGATAACCTTATTTGCTAGTATTTATCAATGATTACCAGTATGTAACTCTGATGAATCCACCAGTTCCACACCGTCCATCACAGGAAGGACCACCACAGGCAGTAGCAGAGGCACCACCTCTACCGATTGCTTGACCGTACTGACACCAACCTACATCTTCTCCATAGGTACAGTGCATATTTTGAGAGTTGCAGGAATTACCCATTTGTCTACCAAGAGAATACTTAGTGCATCTAGTAAGCAGTCCACCAGGAGAAGCAAGACCGATCTTAGTGAAGCAATTATTTTCACAACAATCAGATCTAAACCAACCTAACCTACCAGGAACACCCCAGTCAGCACCATAGTAGCAAGCACAGTCACAAGTATAAGTCGATTCGCAGGGGTGGAAAGTATACATGCCACTGCAAGCCATTGGATAGCAGGGACGATACTCATTCAAGCAGTTGGTTTCTTGAGCACCCTTAGCACCGTAGTTTCCATTGTCGTTATCACAGCAACGACCGCAGTAGAAGGCGTAACAGCATGTCTTACCAGGCATACCACCATCGGCACAGAATCCACTTAGACCACAACCAGTTACATAGGACTTACATCCGACGTTACCTTTACAGCACCCACCTTCGCAGGTAGGAGGACCAACGAACATTTCCCAACACATTCCACCGAAGGTTCCACCCTCGAATGGAAGTCCAGTAGCAGGGTTACACTGAGCACACAAAGTCTTGATAGCGTAAGCACCAGCACCACCAGGGCTGCCTTGCTGGCAGCAACAAGCTCTAGCACCAGATCCACCACCACCCCAAAGTTCGAAGGTGATATTTGTTGTTCCAGGAGGAGCACAGAACCAGTATCTCCACTGGTAGTATCCACTCCAAGCATGTGAACTATCACATCTGTCACTTCTACAGTGACCAGCATACATTTGTGAGTAACCCTTCATGGGTTGACCACCCCAGTTACCGTGTCCCCAGTGAGTGTTACAGCAACCGTTGGCAAGATTCATGAGACAGAAAGAGTTTTCTGTATCAAGAAGCGTCCTCAGATCATTATGTTTTGATGTTTTTCTACCACCAACACCAGTGTAATTAGTGTTACAACTCCTTCCGTTGTATTGAGATCCTTGCATAGCTGACATTTTATTGTTCCTCCCTTAGGTGTAGTATGTAACAATTACGGCACCAGCAGCACCTGGTGAACCACACCTACATGTACCACCGTAAACCATAGAAGAGTTTCCACCCATTCCAGGGATCATATTGTTGGTATCTTCCGACCAACCCTGAGAAGCACCAAGAGCCAATGGATAAGTGTAACACATATGCTCTGACAAGCAAGAGTTACTGTAGTTTCTTGAGAGAACATATCCACCACGATCATTGACAATACCACCAGGATAGGGTGTATATTGTCTGGTCATACAGAAGTCACCAGGAGACTGGTTACATGGTGAACCAATCATTCCAGGAAGACCATGGGAACCACCGTCTCCACCGTACCACTGAGCACAATTATAAGCAGCACGACCTCTCCACATCGTGCCACCATAGCAAGGTGTGAAGTTGTACATATTTTGATTGATTCTCTGGCAGCTAGAACCAAAAGTATTACCGTATCCTACACCATACTTTTGGTTGTAGTATCCGTCATCAAAGAAGTCCCAAGAACAGAGGTTCTTGTTTTCATTATTATTTTTACCATATCCAGTGCCAGAGCCTGGCATACTATATCTCCAAGTACCACCAGTGGGATTAGCAGCAGAACCGAAGTATCCAAATCCACAATTTGGAGTCATTGGTCCACACTCGATCATGTTCCAAGTTGCAGGCCCATTATGAGCACCACCACCCGCTTGAGAGTGTCTCTGAGTGGAATAATCTAAGTTGCCACAAACATACCAAGAACCGTTGTGAGTACAGCAGGAGTATCCATTACTACCACCGTCTGCACAGAAATTACAGAGTCCGTAACCTCTAACGAAGGTTTTACAACCTTCAAAACCCTCATTACCACCAGAAACAATACAAGATGGTTCCGCAATTTGGAAGTCATAAGGACAACCACTCAGGTCACCATACTCTCTACAGCACAGTATCTTATAAGTCCATGCTGCAGAACCTCCTGGCATACCAAATGAGCAGCAGTGAGCACCACCACCAGATCCTCCAGCACCCCAGATGTCGAATCTAATGAATTTAGTTCCCTTTGGAGCCCTCCAGTAATGACAACTGCTATAGCAGTTCCTGGAACCAGCACCGCTATTACCACCACCATACTTCTTCCACTGAAGATAGTTCGAACCCATGTTGTAATGAGCACATGTGCTAGAAGCGGCACCAACGATGGACTCAAACTCTTCTAAGTCTGCGTAATGAATTAAGTCTCGTAAATTAGACATTAGTGTCCCTCGATATTTTTAGATCAGGTGTTCAGCAGAACCCATCCATAAGTGCTACCAGACCACATGAGTTCCAATGGTTGGTTTGGAACATTGAGGTTCAAAGTTTCGTTGAGGTTAGCAATCTTATATGTATTTGTGTTAGATACAGATACAACGCAGTTGTAAGCACCGAACTGCCCTGCAGCATCAACAAACTGAACTCTGTCACCGATAGCGGGGTCATCGGGAAGAGTAACAGTAATAGAACCTGCTGTAGTATCTACAAGCAGAACTTCACCTGCGGCTGTGGTGTAGTCAGTGGTGACACCTACTACTTGGCTTGTAAGGGTGAAACCTTGGTTAATAAAACGTGCCATTGTTTTTTAGGACTCCTTCGATCTTTGGGGTGGTTTACACTATGTATAATCAGGACGTTTGTTCAATGCCGTAAGTTTGAACACTTACGTTTGCTTTATCGGAAAAAGCAACAACGCTCCATCCAGCATCAATGACCAAACCAGTTCTTTCAATAACGCCGTTTGGAGCAACAAAGGAATCATACTCAATATACTCTGCATCACTTGGGGAACCAGCAGTCTGTGCCAGTGCAATTCGAACAGCAGCATTAGAAGCAGTTCTATTTGCAACGTTAATATTGACGTATGCCAAAGTACTAACAGGAACAGTATATACAGTAGTTAAAGTTGTAGAGGCAAGTGATACCCTACCCAAGACTCCATTAGCCATGTCTTAATTTCTCCAATCTTTATTGGTCGGATTACTAGTATTTATTTATAGTTATGTTCATCTGGGGGATCAGTTCCTGATCCACCAAGCGAATGGTCTGGTGTCACCGATCTTACCATCAACGTAAGTCTTAACTGCTTTCTCGGTGGGAACAGCAGTGTCACTGTTACCCGAAAGAGTTCCGTCAGCAGAGAATTCGTTAATCGCAACACCAATTTGACCACCCAGAGAACCCAGTCTCAGTTCAGTCAGACCAGACAGGTTGAAGGCAGAAGCATTCAGGGTAGCACTACCAGTTGCCTGGTCTACTCGGAAGTAGTTACCAACTCTGAAGTTACCATCTTGGTCAGAGGTTACGAAGAAGATACGAGCAGGTGCAGTCTCGGTAATCTGATTACCTTCGATTGGTTGAGTCAGTGGCTTCAGAGGATATCTAGAAGCAACAGTGCCACCAATACCAATGTCAAGGAAGTCATGACCCGTTACACGAACCTGTGAATAGTCATAGAGAATTGTAATCTTCTGCTTGTCGGCAGCTTCAATTGTCTTCTCTTCAGAAAGTCTCAGAAGTGCGGTTCCAGATCTTGGATAGACTGCAAATGTAACAGCAGCACCAGAAAGACCGCCAATGTTCGAACCGTCAAAGGTGAGCATTTCACCTTCTTCATATCCAGTTCCTTCTGTTGTAGGTACGATACTCTCGACATAACCAGTAGCACCAACACCAACAGTGAATACTGCATTCAGACCACCACCGTTTGTAGTAGCAGCAACACCAGTGTAACTTCCGTTAGCACCCAGTGCTATTTGAGTTGTATTGTAAGTGCCAACAACACCGAATGTTCCTTCGACATAATTGGTTACAGCAGAGAGTGTGTAACCATTGGGATCGGTGCCGACTCCAGTTACAGCAGTAAGACCATAACCATATGTAGTCTTACCTTCAGAACCGAGACCACTATAACGTTCGTCACTAAACTGAATAACACCTCTAGCTCTTGGTTCAGTGTTAAGTCCAGCAAGTGGGAAGAGGAATCCGTTTAGACCTTCGATTTGCTCAGTTGCTGTAAGGAGTGCTGTCTCACCAGAACCAACAGGTCCAAATGTGACCATCTCACTAGCAGCAAAGTCGCTTACACCATATCCAAGATAATCATATTCAAACAGCAGGAATGGGGGATCAGCAGCAGTCTGGTCATTAAGGACATATCCAACAGCACCAGATGTCTCACCAGTAATAGTCTGTCCGATAGAAATACCACCAGTCAAAGTGGTTGGTGCAATATTCATCCTCTGACCCTGAAGGTGACCACCAACAGGAGTTTCCAATGGTGAAGTTCCGAATGCGGACAGAGCATATTGACCATAAGAGTTATTACCGTTTAAAGCACGGATAACTCCACCATCCATGGCAACATATCCAAAGTCACAGAAGTATGTGAAGACGGATACAATTTCTGCTTTAGCATTATTATCAACCCAAATACCAATACCCTCGTCATTGACTTGAGTATATGCATCCATAACCATAGACTGGTTACCAACAGTGGCACCAAATCCAGCGTGAATAGCGCCATCAATATAGGCACCAATAGCAGATCCTGGGTTGGCTGGGAATCCTACCCTCGCACTAATAGATGGTCCTGAGAAGGCAGATACGTCACTAATATATGGAGACTTCGTAACAATAGATGAGTTTGGATCCAACATGAAGTAGCAACCAACCTCACCAGGTACTACACCTAGGATAGAGTCGCTGGCAGAGTTAGTTTTTGCGTAACCACAAAGACCACGAACAGTTACATCCTTAACTTGAGTGTTGTTACCCATGAAGAACATTGTGGTTGTTCCCATACCAGCGTTTGCTGGTTGAATGAACACCTGTCTTTGAGAAACACCAAGAATATCAATACCCTCACCAACTACCATTGGCAGGTTTTCTGCATAAGTTCCTGCAAATACGTTAATAGAAGCAGGAGCAGTTACATTAGTCAGAGCAAATCCGATAGTTCTCCACGCAGTCTCAAGGGTTTTTCCGTCACCCTCTGTGTCACTACCGTTTTGTCCGACATAATAGTTGTCTTTTTGATTACCAAAGTAATCCCACAGAGGGTCCAGACCACTACTCTTGAGGACCATGCCAGTTGATCCGATACCGATTCTGGTAGGAGCACTAGCACTTCTAGTGAGTAAATCACCTCTATCAATCAGGGTAGCAGAACCAGCACCAGCAGCAAGCTGTTGCCATTCGGCAGGACTTGAATCGGGTTGAGCACCTTGAGACTCTGTGACAATACCAATGTAAGAAGAACTGCTATAGGTTACAACTTCATTTCTATAGTAAGTTGTTCCAGCGTCCCAAGTGCCAGCGTTTCTGAGACCATTTGAAATGACAGCCCAGTTATCTGTAGATGTACCAATGAAGCTGCTATCACCCTCTGGTTTTACACCAATGGGCACAGAAGCAGCAATAGCAACAAAGGTATTACCACCGAAAGTAACAACAGAACCTTGAGGATATGGTTGATATCCAGCAGGACCTTGTAAACCTAATGAATTCCAAGTTCCAATACCAGTGGTAGAAAGTCCGCTTACGAGGAGATCAAACTCTTCTGGTCTCTCGTTAGGTGTCTGAGTTGTAGCACCAATACCACTAGTAGCAGCAAGATATGCATTACCACTATAGCTTATAACGTCTCTTAACTTATAAGATGTTGTTGTGCTGAAAGATTGGACATTACCAAACCCTTCAACATAGGGAGTGAAATATGAATTAGTAAAGGCAGACCCAACGTGTGGTGTAAGAACTCTATAGAGAACACCACCGTAAGCAACGACATCGTTGGGACCGTAGTATTGACCGCTAGTAAAGATACCAACACTGTCTACACCAGGCACCATAAGTTGCCATCTTGGACTACCGATGTTGAAGTCCGTAGAGTACCAATCATCAGCAGTCCCCGCTGACGTGTGGTTAATTACGCAGACATATACGTTACCGCCGATTTGAGCTACATCGTCAATAACATATGCGGTAGAGACAGTCCAGTCTCCTCTCCAGTTAAACTTAAGTCTGCCAAGTCTAAATTCAGCCATTGTTGGTTCTCGTTATACAGGTCCAGAGTAAGTGTGGATACCAGTTACTTTTAATACAAAGTAACCATCATCATCGATATAGTAATTTAAGTTGCGACTGTCAAATCGGAACTGTTGATATTTATCTTGTGGGTGATTGGAGTATTCCTTCTCTGGAGTAGTTTCCAAGACGTAATCTTCGTAGTCACCGAACTCAGGGACCTGAGTTCCATCACTTCTGATACCAACATCAACGCCAGTTTCAGTAGATGCACTAGCAACTTTGGTAAGGTAAAGCATTCCCTCACCGTCTCTTCTTAGAGCGTACACCCAATAGCTATTAGACCTACTGATGTCTCCTTGATATGATCCGCTTTGTGAGAGTGCCATTTACGTTACCGATACCATTCTCCAGTTTGTGCCATCATATACAATTTTCAATCCACCATAAGCCAGGTCAAGGTAAAGTGGAAACTCATCCAAATTTCCTAGCGCATCATATAAACCAATACCAGCATTATTAATAGTAACAGTATTTATATTCCAGTATCCAGTGAGGTCCACAAATTCAAGGAATGTTCCTGGTGTCAAAAGTGCTGTTGGCATAGTAAAGTTCAGAGGTCCACCACTAGAATCAATGGTGTATCTCTTGTTTGCTTGAAGTAGGTCTCCATTATCATCAATAGTCAGAAGCTGATACCCTGCTCCACCAGCAGCAGAGTCAGCGACGACACTGACGACACCACCAGTGTTAATATAGATTTTCGAATCTGGTATATTAATACCAATTTCACCTTCAACCAGATCGGCTGCGGTGGGGACACGACCTACAACATTACTTCTTTTCGGCTTGAATATACTAGCCATTCAAAATCGTTTATTTATGAGTCTGTATTATTTAGATCTTTATGCAATCAACCCTTTCACACAAAAAAATCTGGGAAAAATTTTTCCCAGATTCTTGAAATTAAAGTTGTGTTTTCGATTTAGATATCGCAGGTGTAGAAGTTACTAATATCCAAAGTCCCTGACTCTTCAGGAGAATACCAGAAGTCTTTCCAGTCTACAGGTGTAGCTTCTGTGACATTACCACTTTGTGGTTGGACATCTTTAAGCAAGGAAAGAAATTTTTGACGACGATCTAGTTGCCTAGTGTGATAGTCAATATCCTCTGTGAGAACAGACATAATCACATCATAAATTTCTTGGGCACTAATGGTGTCTTGGTCCATGGTATCATGAAGCCAAGACTTTAATTGCTCAAGAGAATAATTTTTAAAAGAGGATTCACTCAACGTCAGTTTTCCTTCGATTGTCGTCATTATACTCCTTTTTTGGAGATCTGTAAAGATCTTCTAGATACATCACTTCAGTGTTTGCGAACCATTCTGAGAGAACATTGTCCTCTGGTTCTAGGTTTCCAACCATTTGGTTCTCCTATATCACTCGTCTGAGTCATTGTACAAATTTTCCAACCAGTCTTTCTTATGTTGGAACTCTCTGCTATTCATCTTGGAGACATCGACATACATTACCTCGTCTCCTGGTTCAGGTGCCTCTGGATGCTTTGGTGGTGTGGGTTTATCCATCAGATCGTTGATCGATTGCAAATTCCCCCACATCATAGCAAATGCTGCACCAGCAATCAAGGCGAAGCACACAAAATAAACCAGGACAAGGTAATGATT
>Ga0213858_10000393_pt1 | contig 21108 bp, 27 predicted proteins | sample PICome_FD_160122 | JGI IMG/M metagenome (GOLD analysis project Ga0213858, IMG submission 160122) | Coastal seawater microbial communities near Pivers Island, North Carolina, United States - PICO245 | ecosystem: Environmental > Aquatic > Marine > Coastal | place: USA: North Carolina | collected... | reverse complement strand
ACACCACACCTCTAAGTGCAGGTTAGTCAAAAAGTGTGACATTAGGTACTTAATTAAATATATATAACAGGCTAGTGTCGCACTATTCGCTACTACTCTCTTGCTTACTAACCTGATCTATACTTGTTCTAGGAACAGTGTCTCTTTTCTTTACTTTACTTCACCGATGCTATACGCGTTGCTATACACTCGGGGTAGGGCGAGTGAGACTTGCTGTCAGATTAGCTCACTTCTTACTTTCTTAGACCCGTCCGAGTGTGAAGTTCTATTTGACTAGAACCTCATCACCTAACTCTCTTACAAATTTAGGTAGTGCAAAAGTTTGAGAGTAGTACTTGTACTTTTGAAAACACTTCATGTTGTCAAACCTTTCTTTACATAACTCATATACTTTGTCATGTGAATACTTGTGTACTTTACCGTCATAGTCTTTGAACTCGACTGTTACTCCTTTACCGATTAGTGACTTTCTAATGATAAATCTCTTACTTACTAATGTTTGTACTTTACTCATAATTTCTATTTTTAAATGTTCATATATATTATCTTCTTTACTTCGTGTTTGGTTTGTAAATGGAATTACAAGTTAAGTACGGTGATTTTGCTATACGCGTTGCTATACGCGCCAGGGCGCGGTTATACCGCTTTTAATACCCTGGCTGCATCAGCTTAGATGATTTCATCCATCTCTCGCACGAACTTAGGTAGCGCGAACGTTTGGCTGTAATACTTGTACTTCTTGAAGCACGCCATGTTGTCGAAGCGCTCTTTGTTACCTTCGTAGACTTTATCGTGGCTGTAGCGATGCGTCTTGCCATCGTAGTCTGTGAAGCTTACGATTACTCCCTTGCCGATTAACGACTTGCGGATGATGAATCTTTTACTGATTAGGTCTTGAACTTTCTTTTTAGTACTCATAATGATTTAATTTAATTTATTATACATTTATATTATCTACTTTACTTCGTATTAGTCTTGTAAAACTTCAACTCCAGTTACTTTAGTTGTAGCCTCACGCTTAGCCATGTAGGCCAGGTAGTTATCCAGATGGCGCTGACCCTGGAAGTGTCGGACCGTGCTGGTGTATCTGCCAGTCCAGTTGCGCTTATCAATGCGGACTAACATCTGTTCCAGATTATTCCGTTATACATTGACCCGACCAGGTTGTTGTACATGTCCTCCAGCTCGCTGGTATCCCAGGCACTCAGGTCGATCGGGTTGCCCAGCTCGGACTCTATCTCGGCTATTAGCCACTCGCGGTTCGGTGATTCGTAACTCATAATTTTAATTTTAAATTCATATATAATATCGGAGTAGTACCGTGCTCGGGCTGTAAAATGCTATACACCCTGCGGGTTATGCACCGGGTAGTTGCCGTGTGCCGCGCATAGTTTCCAGGCCAGGCGCCGTTTTCGGAAAAAGCCAAAAAATCCTAGAAAAACCTGAAAAAATACGGGGAACCGGGTAAAATTTAAACGTTTTTATATTTTTATATTAACTTAAAAATGAGTATATAACCCCAAAACTCTAAATATCTGACACTTTTTTTAAAAACACACCCCCTTAAATTATTTGGTACCTAAAATATGTGACGTTAGCCTCTTAAGGTATATATAATAGGTAGCTATTGTCGCTTTTAGGAGTGTAAAAACGGTAAAAAGCGTGTAAATTAGTATTATATACAAAAAATGCAATAAATGGGTAAGCAAAAGTTATCTCCAGCAGCGGCTAAGCGTAAGAAAGAACGTGATTTGCGGTATGCTAACAGTGATGACCGCAAGAAAAAGCGAGCAGATAGCCAAAAAAAGCGCCGTGCAGCTAAAAAGGCTGGTAGAAATATAGACGGCAAGGACTATGACCACTATACTGGTACTTTTGTTACTGCGCATAGGAATAGAGGCGGTATGAACCCGCGTAAGAACGGAACAAAAAACGAATAAATGCCAAAAATAAGTAGTTATCCACTAATAACAACGGTTACAGACCAGGATCTTTTTGTCATTTCTGACTCGTCAAATAATGATGCTACAAAAAGTTTGGAGTTAGAAACCTTAAAAACATATATTAATGAAGGTGGAGGAGCGCCGGGGGTAACGTCTTTATCTGTAGGTTTAGATTATCTAACAAATGAACCTACTGTACATCTTAGTGCGCCATCGGGTAATGTAACTATATATGGACAAACTTCTTTTTTAACTGGCGATGGAACTTTTGGCGGATCTTTAGGCACAGGAGTTAATCTTCAGTTACGCAGATATTTATCTAATGATAGCGGTTCAACACAATATCCAGCAAGCACTATAAGGTTAGCTCAAGGAAACAATATTCAAATTACCACAGCCAAGGTTTCTACTACTGACCAAATAACATTTAGCGTTGTAGGCGACACAATAACTTCTCTTACAACAGAAGGAACATCAGGCGCCGCTACTTTTTTAAATGGGGTTTTAAATATACCACAGTACTCTGGTGGTGGCGGAATTAACAACTACGTAGATGGTGGTTCAATTAGCGGTGGTACACTAACACTCACAAGAGCCGGGTTAGACGATATTGACATAACAGGTAATATTGTAGAAACAGTAACCACTACAGATGGCTCGTTTATAAACTTAACCCCCAACACAGCAACAGACGGTGCTGTAACTATAACAGCGGATCTTTCCGCAACAGGAACAACTGACGCCACTACGTTTTTGAGAGGTGACAATACTTGGGCAGTGCCACCTGGCGGCGGAGTAGTGACGTCTTTGACAACAAATGGAACATCTGGAGCTGCCACGCTAAATAATGGGGTTTTAAATATCCCAGAATACGCAGGGCAAGCGCAAGCGACCACATGGCAAGCTTTTTATAGAAAATTTACCGGAAACGAACTTAGGGATGCTTTTAACGGGGTAGGAACCGATAAAATTACTTTAATTGAAGTTCCCGTAGATAAGATGTGTATTTTGGGTATAGAATGTACAACTTTTGTAGATTACAGCACGGGTACAACAAATTATACATTTAGTGGAAATCAAAACCTTGCAATTTATCCAGATACTACAAATCTTTATCAATATGCCACCTCCTATTCTATAGAACAAAACCTACTTACCAGCACTTCTTTCCCGTTTGGAATAAGGTTTAAAGATACATCTACAAATTATGGATCTACTGGCGCTACTGGCGCGGATATAATATTAGCCAGAGCAAGCTCGCTTAGTGCAGTTAATATTACGGCGGGCGATAGGGATTTTATTGTAACATTTACTTATAGAATTATAGATCTAAGTTAAAAATATTAATATGGCAAAATTAAGTAGTTTTCCTTCCGGCGCGGTTGCTTCAGGCGATCATTTTTTAGGGGTTACTCCGAAGGGTAAAACTAAAAAAATAACAATGGCCAGCGTTGTTGCAGCTGCTAAAGATTCAATTAATACATTGGATAATTTTGCAGTAAGTAACACAGACAATGAATATACCCTTGGCTGGAAAAATAACACCTTAACAATAAGTGGCCCAAGTATTGAAGACGCTATATTAAGTGTAGAAAGCGTGGGCGCGATTAAAAGTGTAACAACTGACAGAAATACAGTAATCAGCCTTAAATACGAAGGTGCTGGCAATATAGTAGAAGGAGCTAAAAAATATAAATCTTCAATTAATAATGTAGAGTTTTTAGTTCAAGACAAATTAACTAGCAAAGTTGGTAAGCTACATATAACTGAACTTCCGTACACTAATAATGAAGGTACTGTTACAGGAATTACCGTTTCAGATGATTATGGTTCAAAAAATATTATTACAGAAGAAGGTAATATAAATATTAAAGGAGGAAACGGTATTACGACCAAACTGGTCGGATCCGACTTAACAGTTGAATATCTCGGAAAAGTCGGGGGCACCGTAAATAATGTTATATCATTAGACGAAACATACTTGCTTACATCATTATCAGAAAAAGGCGATGTAGTCAGTATACGCCCTGCGCGTGTGCCAAATGTAAAAGTTGGGCGGTACGAATTTGCAAGTGTAACTGTAGACCAATATGGGCGAGTTACCGGAATTAAAGACAATCAAAATATAATTGATGCTTTACTTGCAAGAATTGAAGCATTAGAATCACAAATACAAACACAAGATGAGTCAACCAATAATACAAGCGACTGATGCGGTAGCCGTAACACCGAGCGACACTAGCGATCTTTTAAACGTTAGCGTGCTTTATGTAGGTGTCGGAGGGCATGTTAAAGTGCAAACGCGCGCGGGTTCTGATATTACATTTTATAATTTAAACAATGGGCAATTTGTGCCGGTGCAAATACGCAAAGTATACGCTACCGATACTACAGCTACAAATTTAGTTGCAATGCCTGTAAGAGGATATTTAAGATAATATGGCTATTCACAATCAAATGGGGTTAATTATTGACCAGGATCTTTATGATCATGGCAATATGAATTCCCTTGAAATGATTACCGAGTTAGGCACAGCTGATCCGCCTATCGAGATTATAGCAGAAGAAGGTTCGTGGCCTCCAGGTGACCGTTATCCAACAATGATCACAGAGGGCTACAATGATGCATTACATTATACAAATAGATCATAACAAATGGCAATAAAGTTTTCACAGTTTAATTTAAGGACCGACCACACGGCGGGTATGTATTTAGTTGGGTACGACGGTAACCAAAACATACATATTACAGTTGATAATCTATTTGATGATTTTATAAACGGCACGCCGTATACTATCCCAATGTTTGACGCTACGGGAGTGGCTCTTACTGATTCTATAATAACACAAAGCGGAGCCAGCATAGGAGTAGCGGGAGCTATGACTGTAACCAGTGATGCTACCTTTAGCACAAATATAGAAGTCGAGGGTACTGCGGATTTTAATGGCAATGTAAATTTAGGTGACGAAAGTGCGGACTTAATAACACAAAATGGCACACTTTATTTAAACGGCCCTATAAAAGATACAACTAATACACTGGGCGACGCTGATCAAATTTTGGTATCAGATGCAAATGGAGAGCTTACATTTACAGATTTAACTGATATAGCCGTAGGGTCTGCAGAGGTTGTAGAAGTTCCTGTTAAAAACTTGCAAGGATCAGCCTTAACAAAAGGTGACCCTGTGTATATATCTGGATCCGTAGGCGCTTCCGGCAGATTAGAGGTTCAACTAGCTGATGCTTCTAACGCGGCAAAAATGCCTGCTGTAGGATTATTAAAACAAGATTTAGGAATAAACGAAGAAGGCTTTGCGGTTGTTACAGGTAAATTGAGAAATTTAATTACTTCGCCAATAGACGGCCAAACGCCTTTAGCTAACGATGTTATATATGTAAAAGCAAGCGGTACAACTGGAGCCGCACTTACTTTAACAAAACCAACCGGAAGCAATCTTATTCAAAATATGGGTAAGGTTGGTAGAGTAAGTACATCTAACGACGGAACGTTTGTTGTATCATCTATACTTAGAACAAACGATATACCTAATTTAACACCTGGTAAAATATGGGTTGGTTCAACAGGTAATACCATTGAATCAAGCTCAATTACATTTACAGAATCAACTGGGGCGGTGCAGCTCAATAGCTATGGCAGCGGAACGTTTGCAGGGACAGCAACTCAAACATTAGCAGTAGATGCTAATGGTAATATAATTGAAACTCCAGGCGTAACTGTAGATGGATCTGGCACTGCAGGCACAATAACAAAGTGGTATGATACAGATACAATAACAGACTCTATAATGTCTGAGAGTGGATCTGATATTACAATAGCGGCAGGTAACCCTGAGTTAATTTTAAATAACACAGGCAATAGTGTTCCGGTTTGGGGAATAGGTGCAACTTATCAAGGTAATTATGGAACAGGTGGTAAGTTAACCTGGATTAATTCAATAACAGCGGGCTATGAAGGTGTTAGATTAGAAACCGGCAATTCAAAAATTGAGTTACCAAGAACTACGTCTTATGATTTTAACCTTGTAATAGATAGCTCTACGGCTGTAAACATTGATGGTGTTAATAAAAATGTTATTATAGGGGGAACGACTAACTACTCTGGCAGAAAATTATTAGTTTACGGGAGAACTGGAATTGACGGCGGTACTAGCGGCGGGCAATTGTATTTAAACAAAACTAACACGCAGGGTTCGAATACTATTTTTTCTACTTATAACAACGGGACTGCTCCTCCACAAGGATATTTGCAGTGGGGTAATGGAGAAAACGTTAAGTTACAAGCCGCAAGCGTCGCTGTCCCGTATACGTCTTCTTATATATCTTATGGTAATTATGAAAATTTTATAGTAAATTTAGCAGGCACGCCAAGATTAACAATAGATTACAGCAATGGCAACGCCACGCTAACAGGCGCATTAGAAGTAGGCGGTAAAGTTACAAATGTTACTGATCCTACAGACGCGCAAGATGCGGCTACTAAAGCATACGTTGATGCCCAAAACACAAATCAGATAACAGGTTCTGGCGCTGCTGGGCAGGTAAGCTTTTTTGATAGCGCTAGCAGTATAGCAGGTAATAATAATTTATATTGGGATAACTCAACTCTCAGTCTTGGTATTAGGACTAATCAACCCGGTCGTGCTCTAGAAGTTGCTGGTGAAATTGATGCTAATGGTGGAGACGGCTATCTAATAGATAACAAACCTTGGGCCCAGTTTGGCGCAGATCTTCTTACTTTAGGCGATTGGGATGGTGAAGGGTATGCAACCCGCATTATGGACAGCGATTCTAATGAAGCAATTAGAATAATTAATGACGGTAAAGTTGGGATTGGGGCGACTAACCCAGCCAGAAAACTAACCGTAGAAGCAGCATCTAATCCTATATTAATAGGCACGCCTACTGGTAAAAGAATGCAGTGGGAAAATCCTAATTATATAACAGCATATTCAGAAAGCCCAACCGCGCCGGGCACTTATAATAAAACTTTTGATTTTGATGGTGATTATTTAGGGGGTGGTTATGTTGGTGTTTATAATTCCATTGACGGAAATTGGGGTGTTGCAATGCATGCAGCTCACCGTATTAATCCTTCTGGTCATAAAAGCAATATACTACACGTAGTTCAAGTTGATGACCACTCTTCAAATATAAGAGTAGAGAGTAGAGACTGGGGCTCTGACGCGCAAAGATTTTCAGGAATTGAAATTAATGACTCCAGAACGCCTACTGGCTATCCGGCTAATAGATTTAGATTGGGCACTAGTTTTTCAACCGAACCTACGATACCGTTTTATGTAAATGGTAATGGTGCTTTTAATGGAAGCGTAAAAGTTGCAGATGATTCAGACTCAGCTTCCTCGTCAAATGTTGGAGCATTAAGATATAGAACTTCTGGTAATAATAGTTATGTAGATATGTGTATGCAAACTGGCGCATCAACATATGAGTGGGTAAATATAGTACAAAATAATTGGTAATACAATGGCGAAAAAATATATAACAGATAAACTTTCAGCTAAAACCGCTAGCAGTGGAATTACCTATGATGGGGATGCTGTATTTAATGGCGGTCCAAGCGGTACGTTTTCGTTTGATTTTAACAATGGAACGACAAATGAGTTTAGTGTGAATTTTCAAGGGGATGATTTTTTAACAGTAAACGGAGGAACTGGTGTATTTGAAGTGGGAGACATAGCCGGGCTGTTTGACCGGTATTATTTAAAAGTTGACGGGAGCAATAATTTTTTAAGCTGGAAATATGGCCAAGATGACTTGGTTACTTTTGGTGAAAATTCAACTGTGTCTTTGTATGGAACAGGATCAAACAACACAAGTGGTGCAGAGCTTCGCATTTTTAAAGGGCAGAGTAGCGAAGTTACAGGGAAACTAAAGTTAGACTCTACAAATCAATATCTAGATTTAGAATACCAAGACCCTGTAGCTACAAACTCTTTTAAACTATATGGAGATTACAGTTATACATCTGTGCCAATAAGAATAGGTACAAACGCAGCAGCTAACGAATTAGATGACTACGAAGAAGGTGTATACAACATAAAATTTAACGTAATACCTGAAAGCAGCACAGGCGGTGCTTATAATCAAGACGCTGCAAATTTTACTACGTTTAACAATTATAGTAGATACACGAAAGTCGGGCAGCTTGTTACTTTGCATATAGCGCTAGAATATCGCTTACCCACTTGGAATACTTACACAAGCTGGTATGTAACACTTGCTAACTTACCATTTCCGTTAGTGCAGCCCAACACCACCGATGCGGCACGCGGAGCGGGGGGTACGTACTCTTTTACGGGTAACTATATAACCAATCTTGCACCGCAAGTGTTTATTATTAAAAATTTGGGATTTAGTAATTATGGAAGTTATATTGCTTTTAACGGCGGATTTACTTCCCAATATCCACTAAATAGAATGATAGGACTAACGGGCGCACAGTTTCCATCCGAAAGATTTTATTATTCCTCATTACCAAACTGGCTTACGGGCACAGTATCGTATTATACAACTGCTTAAATTTAAATTATGTTAACAAAAGAAATAATTATAGACAAAGTTGAGTTCGTAGGAAAATGGAAAACAATCCTTGTACGAAAACGCACAGATATTTTAGAAGACGGCTTATTGGTTTCATCTTCTTATGAAAGGGATAGCTATGAGCTATTAAATGTAAGTTCAATTTCGGAATTGCCTATAGAAATACAACCTTATGCGACGGGTGTGTGGACTGAAGCTTTACGTGATGAATTACAAGCTGATATGGATGCACACGCGCAGAAAATGGCTGAACTTGAGGCAGAAGCTTCATCTTCTGAATCTTAAAAATAATTAAAATAAAAAAAATGGCAAACACTTATTCATGGACAATCAACGGGCTGGATACATACCCTTCAGTAGATTCTCTTTCAGATGTAGTATATAATATCCACTGGGGATTAACAGCTACTTCAGATCAAACAGATTCTGATGGCAATGCTTATACAGCTAGTGCTATTGGAACTCAAGTTGTAGAAGACGCTAACCCAGATAGCTTTACGGTGTTTGATGATCTTACTCAGGCTGATGTAGAGGGTTGGCTAGAAGCGAGTGATCTTGATATAGACAGCATTAAAGCCTCGCTAGACAAACAGGTAGAAGATCAAATCACACCAATAAGCGTGACTAAGAGTGCTCCGTGGCTTAATCTACCAACGGAAACCTCAAATCTTGTAAAGTAAAAAACAGTAAAAACCGGTAATATATAACTTATACCCTGCTCGGGAAAGAGCAAACCATTAATTAACATAAAACCAAAACCTTATGACACTTTATTACAGAACTTATTCTTGGGCAAATACATCGCCAAGGATAACAGATGAAGAGCTTCAGTATTTAACTAGTTTAGTTGAAAAAAAGAACTGGAGAATTGTACAACTACCGAACGGATATTATCAAACCGAATACCTTAATCCAAATAAAGAAAATGATTGGGTTGATGTAACGCGAAGAGAAACTGTTAAAGGCGCAGAAGCCGCGATTGATGCTTCAATTGAACATTACAAAAAACGGTTGGACTTCGCTAAAGGCCCAGTAGTTGTAAAAACTTTCGAGTAAGACATTCGTCTAATTTAATTTAATATAATCTAATATGTCTGACGCAATAGTTAAGAACTTAAACTTTGGTAGCGATGCTCGCACTAAAGTTTACGAAGGTATTGAAAAGCTAACAAAAGCCGTTAGCTCCACATTAGGGGCTAGCGGTCTTAGCGTAATACTAGAAAATGATAAAGGAAAACCGGTAATTACAAAAGACGGCGTAACAGTAGCAAACAATATATTTTTGCGTGATCCTGTTGAAAATATGGGCGCGACGCTTTTAAAAGATGCTGCGCGAAAAACCGTACAAGAAGCCGGTGATGGAACAACAACCGCAACTGTACTTGCGCATTCCATTCTTAAAAACGCTTATAAAGCATTAGAGCAAGATAGCTCACGAACGCTGAAAGAGGGAATTGCAAATGGTGTTGAAAAAGTAATTGCATATTTAGAAAAAATTGCAATACCAGTTGACGGTGATATGATTGACCAAGTGGCAACTATATCTGCAAATAACGATAAAGAACTTGGTAAGCTTATAAGTGATGCTTTTAAATCTGTAGGTAATACAGGTGTTGTTATTATGCAAACAACAGATGAGCCTGAAACAACAATTGATGTTGTTGATGGTGTGCAATATGATCAGCCACTTAAATCAAATCACTTTATAACGAATGAAAATACAAATTCGGCAGAATTAGATAATCCTTATATATTAATTTCAGAATCACCAATTCCAAATATACGTAGGATTCAATCGGTGCTGGAGCATGTTATAAAAAAGAATAAATCATTATTAATCATTGCCGACGTTGAGCCGCAAGTGCTGAATACTCTTGCGATGAATAAAATGAAAGGCAATATAAAGGTTAATATAATTGACTTGCCAACCTACGGTATAACTCGTAAGGAAGTCATGCAGGACCTTTGTATGCTAACCGGAGCTAAGATTATTAATGAGGATCTTGGTGACGATATGGACCTCGTAGATATTGAAATGCTTGGGACTTGTGTTAAAGCTGTAACAAACTCAGAAGAAACTATTTTACAAGTTGAAGGCAAAACAGAAGAGGTAGAGGAAAAAATTAAAGCAATACAAGAAGAGCTTGAAAAGCCAATGATGCCTGGCGCAAAAATCCGGTACGAAAAAAGGCTTGCAAGATTATCTGCAAAAGTTGCCGTTGTAAAAGTCGGCGCTAATTCAGAAGTTGAGTTAAAAGAAAAGCGTGATAGAGTTGAAGACGCTATATGTGCTACAAAAGCCGCGATTAAAGAAGGTATAGTACCAGGTGGTGGCATAGCCCTTTTAAATGCTGCTCAAAAAATAAAAGCAAGCAGCAAAGGCGAAGAACTACTTTATAAGTCAATTAAAGCGCCTTTTCATACGATACTTAGTAATGCAGGTATTGAAGAATTTGAAGAGCCTACTATTAGGGGCAGAGGGCTAAATGTTGTTACAGGGGGTATGGTGAATATGATTAAATCTGGAATTATCGACCCACTACTTGTTACTAAAAGTGCTCTTAGGAACGCGGCTTCCGTAGCCACAACGATTATATCAACTGATTGTGTAATTAACAATGTTAGAATCGAACAGTTATGAAGGCAATCGGATATTACTTAATAGTAGAAAAAGAAAAGCAAGGAGTACAAAAGACCGAGCACGGTCTGCTAATTGCAGAAAATGCCCGTGAAGATATAAGATACGCAAAAGCAAGCGTAATATCAGCGGGCGCCGATATAGTGGGAATAAAGGCTGGCGATGCTATTTATTATGATAAGCACGCCGGCCATTCCATTGAATTGGAAAACAAAGTATATAATGTAATTAAAGCGCAGGATGTAGTCGTTATATTATGAGAACAATAAAGGCTTCAGATTTGCGGGACTCAAACGTATTAAAGCATTACCGTATAGTCAGAAGATGGGCATGCAGAAATTACGGCATAAAAGATGCAGATCTGGAGCTTCTTTTATTTTTAGACTGTCAAGGCTTTTTTAGTAAAAAAGATTTTAAACTTGATACATATGCATACAGCTGGGACAACAATAGGTTTTCACGGCTTTTAAAAGAAGGCTGGATAGTATTATGGCGAAGAGGTAATAAATCAGATAGCAAAGGCAGTTTATATAAAGTATCTTTAAAAACAACACAGTTATTAACTCGTGTTTATAGAATACTTACAGGCGAAGAAGATATTCCAAGTAGCGCAAGGCAAAACGTAATTAAAAGCAAAGCGTATACAGATAGAATGCTTCAGGTTGCAATTAAAAGAATAAATAACGATAAAGAAAGATAGATATGTCTAATTATAGTAAATCCCCTAATAAATTTTTTGGAAGTATAGCTGGAATAGCAGCAGGCGCGGCCAGGAGCGGTCAAGTAGATTTCAGCGCTCTTGCTGGAAGAAGCGGGCTTCTTGGCGGAGCAGTTAGAGCGGCTCAAGCAAGAAAAGTAGCTAGAGTAGCAGGCAATGTTCCATCTGTAGTAGCTACAGCGGGAGCTAGCGGCATGTCTGGTAGAATTGAAGGTATTGAATCTAGACTAGCGGCATTAGAAGAGGGAAGTGCTGCGGCAGGAGCTGCACAGCCGGCAGAGGCTGCGCCTGTTGAAACTCAAGCGCAAGCGGCCGCTTCTCAAGCAATGGCTGCTGATCAAACAGGAAATGCAGTTTCAGGAATTGGCGGAATTGGAATACCTGTTCCTCCTCCAACTACAGCTCAAGCAGATGAACTTGGCACTTTAATGGCTTCACCGTTTACAATGCGCCAGCGCTCAAATATGGGCCCGCTAACATTTAAAGACCAAACTGGAGACGGCAAAATAACACGAGCAGATGTAATTAAAGCCCGTATAGAAGGATATAAAAAATAAATAAATAGTTATGGCAAAACAACCACTAAAACACGGAACAGTTGGAGAATCAGCTGTATGGGATGGACCTTTAGACACTACAGGCTTTCCTATGGGAAAAGGAAGTAGCTCAGGGGCTAATGGTATGCAAATTAAAAAATACCCTTGTAAGTCTTATGACTTAAATCCCCCTATTACTCAACGGGCAAAACAATAATTATGTTTGTTCAAGCTAACTCACCATTTGCTAAAAAAGGCGATGCTCCATCTAGGAAGAAATCAAAAGGCTATTACGCTGAAGTAAAAAAGGGCGGCGGCAAAGGTAAAGATGCTGGCGGGGGTATGACTGAAAAAGGCGTTAAAAAATATCGCAGAGACAACCCAGGCAGCAAGCTACAAACAGCTGTGACTACACCCCCATCAAAGCTTAAGAAAGGAAGCAAGGCGTGGAAACGCAGAAAGTCATTTTGCGCGCGATCTAAGGGCTGGACTTCAGAAAGAGGTAAAGCGGCACGAAGAAAATGGAATTGTTGATATGAAGGATAAAGGCTTAGGCGATACAATAGCCCGCGTAACGAAGGCAACGGGTATTGACAAATTTGCAGATCAAGTTGCAAGTGGCTTAAATATACCCGGTGGCTGTGGTTGTAAAAAACGCCAAGAGTATCTTAACAAAGTTGTACCATACGGAAAACAAAATTAATAATGGCTTTTAAAATGAAACCTGCTCCATTTAAAATGGACGAAACTCCTGTTTACTATGTAGACATGGAAGATGGCGTTTTAGGAAAAGCTAATAATAATGGTACAATCATAATTGATAAAAATTTATCACCTGCACAGGCGAAAGACGTAATTAAGCACGAGCAAGTGCATATAGATCAGATGAAAAGAGGTGATCTTGATTATGATGACAATTATATATATTGGAAGGGTCGTATAATTCCAAGATCGAGTATTAAAGAAGGCGATAAAAATTTGCCTTGGGAAAAAGAAGCATATAATAAATCTTAAAACTAAAAATAATGGGATATAAGCAACCATTTAAACAAATCGGTAAAGTAGAGCCTAAGCTAAGAAATCAAAGTAAATCGGGCTTAAGAATGAACGACGCATCTCCATTGCCATATGATGGTCCTGGCGATAAACCAAAAAAAATAAGCCCAGAAAATCAGTGGCTTAAATTATCTGAAGAATACCAAAAGGCGGCAAAGGGATCAGAGCTTAAAAGTGCAGTTACAGGTCAAGACGTTAATCTAACAGCGTCTTTAGAGACTATAGGTAAAGAATTACCTACATTTGAAGAAAGAAAAGAAGCATTAGCTACTGCTCACAGAAATTTATCCCCAAGTATTCAAATGGATATTAATAAACGCTTAGGCGGTTTAGCAAAGCTATTTGAAAAAAAATAAGCAATGAAAAAGCTTTTAAGTCTTTTAACAGGTGGGTTAATTAAAGACGTAGGTAATGTAATAGATAAACTTACAACTACAGATGAGGAAAGATTAGCTGCTAAGCAAAAGATACAAGAGCTTTTAGAAAAAGCAGATCAAGATGCGCAAACTCAAATTACTGAGCGTTGGAAGCTTGATATGCAAAGCGATAGTTTTCTTTCAAAAAACATTCGTCCACTTGTGTTGGTTTATTTAACAGTTATATTTACAGGGCTGGCTTTTTTTGATGGTAATATAGGTGGGTTTCAAGTAGATGAAGCCTACATACCCATTTTTCAATCACTGCTTATAACTGTTTACGGCGCATATTTCGTGGGGCGGACGTGGGAAAAAAACAAAAAATCAAGTAATAATAACTAATGAAAGTTGTTAATAATCAATTTAAATTAAATCAAATGACAAAAATTAAAGACGAACAATTAGAAAAGTTAGTAAATCAACAATCATCTTTAAATTCTCTGTTAAGTAGGATTGGGGTTGTGGAATCTCAAAAACACGCGTTGTTGCACGAAGTTGCTGGCGTTAATAAAGAGATTGAGGAGTTTAAGATAGAACTCGAAAAAGAATATGGCTCTGTAAATATTAATTTAGAAACAGGTGAATATTCTAAAATTGAAAATGATGAAGCTGATAAGAAAGATTAGTATTGGGTCAGACTATAAAAATGACGCAATGCATTATTCTGTAGGTCAGCAGGTTTATGGCGGACACGAAATATCCGCTATATTATTTGAGGACCAGGACGCTTCATACAATATCTACATTAAGAAAAACTCAGAGGTATTGCCATGGAAGAAATTTAACTCTAACATGGCAATTTCCGTTGAGTACGACCTTGAATACTAATGAAATCATTATACCAATTTATAGTTAAACCAAAAGGCGAAAGATATAATAATGTAAAAAAAATAGGCGACAATAGCTTATTATTAAATACTAATATAGAAAGCTTTCGTCACATAAACAAAGAAGCCGTAGTGGTTTCGACTCCAGCCGCCTTTAATACAGGCATAAACATAGGCGATACTGTTTTAATACATCACAATATATTTAGAAGATGGTACGATATGAAAGGGGTTGAAAGAAATGGTAGTATGTATTTTAAAGATGATATGTACTTTGTTAATGTAGACCAAGTTTATGGCTATAAAAAAAATGATAAATGGGTCATGGTAAATAATAGATGCTTTATAAAGCCTATTAAAGAAACAAGCTCATATTCAACCGAAAAAGAGCAAAAGCATATTGGTATACTAAAGTATGGAAATAAAGCGTTAGAAGCGCTTAAAATAGCCCCAGGAGACTTAGTAGGGTTTACCCCTAATAGCGAATGGGAATTTATTATAGACGATGAGCGTCTTTATTGTATGAAATCAAATGATATAGCTATTAAGTATGAACGTAAAGGACACGAAGAGGAATATAATCCGAGCTGGGCAAAAAGCGGTTGATGAGTTAATACGCGTTGCTGAAGAAAAGATTATAACGCACACCGACGATGATGTTTCAGCGGACAGGCTTAAAAATGCAGCGGCCACCAAAAAGCTAGCTATTTTTGACGCGTTTGAAATATTAACACGCATTGAAGAAGAAAGAGCGTTGCTTGAAGGTGAAAACCAAGCTGCTAAAGCTAAAACATTTAAAGGCTTTGCCGAGGGTAGATCAAAATGAAATATACGCAGACGTTATTTGAAGTTCTGCCCGACTATATAAGCAAGAAGATACTTAACAAAAAAAACAGGTATAAGCAATGGAAATATGGCTATGACAAAGAAAGTGATGTTGTAGTTATTAGCAAAACCGGAGAGATTGGAGATGTGTATAGCATACAAAATCTTAAAATAGCTTTACCTAAAACATCTGACCCGTACGAATTTAAAAAAGGCACTTGGGATAGAATAGATTATCCGAAGGAACTTGAAAAAATAAAAAGTGTATTTGAGTGGAACCAAATGCCGGAATATTTTAAAGAAAAGTATTATGACTATATTGACGAAGAGTTTAAACGCCGTGATGAAGGCTTTTCATTCGTTAACAAAGGTATTCCTACTTATATTACTGGTTCTCATTACATGTACTTGCAGTGGTCTAAAATTGACGTGGGTGCCGCTGAATTCAGAGAGTCAAACAGATTATTTTTTATATTCTGGGAAGCATGTAAAGCCGATCAAAGATGTTATGGAATGTGCTATCTCAAAAACCGACGCTCTGGTTTTTCGTTCATGGCATCATCCGAACTTGTTAATCAAGCTACAATATCTTCCGATTCACGGTTTGGAATATTGTCCAAATCTGGAGCCGACGCTAAAAAAATGTTCACAGATAAAGTTGTACCCATATCTGTTAACTACCCGTTCTTTTTCAAACCAATACAGGATGGAATGGACCGGCCAAAAACAGAGTTGGCATACAGAGTACCAGCGTCGAAACTTACGCGAAGAAAATTGGATCAAGGCCAAGGGCCGGAGGAGCTTGAGGGCCTCGACACAACAATCGACTGGAAGAACACAGGCGACAACTCGTACGACGGGGAGAAACTAAAACTACTTGCACACGATGAAAGTGGTAAATGGGAAAGACCCGATAACATATTAAATAACTGGCGAGTTACAAAAACAACGCTTAGGCTAGGATCTAGAATTGTAGGCAAGTGTATGATGGGCTCAACATCAAACGCATTAGACAAAGGTGGAGCAAACTTCAAAAAGTTATATGAAGATTCAGACGTTACTAAACGAAACCGCAATGGACAGACTTCTTCGGGACTATATTCTTTGTTCATACCTATGGAATGGAACTACGAAGGATTTATTGATTCTTATGGATACCCTGTCTTTGATACACCGGCAGAACCAGTTGAAGGCCCATATGGCGAGCTCATTGACCAAGGAGTAATTGAACACTGGCAAAATGAAGTTGATGGCCTTAAAAATGATCAAGACGGTTTAAATGAATACTACCGTCAGTTTCCGAGAACAGAGCAGCATGCTTTTAGAGATGAAGCAAAAGAATCTTTATTTAATCTAACTAAGATTTACGAACAAATAGATTACAATCAGGAAGTTCAAAATAGCATGCAAGTTTCAACAGGAAACTTTCAATGGTTAAATGGACAGCAAGATACCGAAGTTATTTTTTCGCCAAATTCTAATGGAAGATTTAAAATAAGTTGGGTACCGCCAAAAAATTTACAAAACCGTGTAATAGTAAAAAATGGTGTTAAATATCCAGGTAATGAACACGTGGGTGCCTTTGGGTGTGACTCATATGATATATCTGGAACAGTTGATAAAAGAGGATCTAAAGGGTCTTTGCATGGGCTGACTAAGTTTAGTATGGAAGATGCCCCACCAAATATGTTTTTTTTAGAATATATTGCACGGCCTCAAACAGCTGAAATATTTTTTGAAGATGTGCTTATGGCGTTAGTGTTTTATGGAATGCCAATACTTGCAGAGAACAATAAGCCTCGCTTGCTTTATTATTTAAAACGAAGAGGGTATAGAGGTTTCTCAATGAATAGACCAGATAAGCTTTGGAATAAATTATCTGTTACAGAAAAAGATATAGGCGGAATACCAAACTCGTCTGAAGATATTAAGCAAGCGCACGCTGCCGCAATTGAAAGTTATATAGAAACATATATAGGGCAAGTAAGTGAAGGCACATATGGTGATATGTATTTTCAAAAAACACTAGAAGATTGGGCGGGATTTAATATAAACAATAGAACAAAGTTTGATGCAACAATTAGCTCAGGCTTAGCTATTATGGCTTGCAATAAAAATAGATATAGGCCATCGGCAGAAAGAGTTATTAAATCTATGCCGCTTGGGTTTAAAAAATACAACAATAAAGGATATAGTTCAAAAATAATATAATAAATGGTTAATACTAATTACAAAAGCTCGTTTCCCGACCAGGTGGTACCTAATGAGGAAAAGCAGTCATTAGAGTATGGTTTGCAAGTAGCGAGAGCTATTGAAGGCGAGTGGTTTAGAAATAACCGCGGCGGTGATCGATTTACCGCTAATTTTCAGGAATATCATAGGCGTAGACTATATGCTCGCGGAGAGCAATCAATACAGAAGTATAAAGATGAGTTATCTATTAATGGTGATTTGTCTTATTTAAACTTAGACTGGAAACCCGTTCCTGTTATACCTAAATTTGTAGATATTGTTGTTAACGGAATGTCACAGCGTAATTATGAAATAAAAGCATTTGCGCAAGACCCTGTAGCTCAAAAGAAAAAAACAGAATATGCTAAAAATATAATGCTTGATATGAACCATTACAATCAGTTAATGGAATTATCACAGCAAACTGGTATAGATTATTTTTATTCTAATAACCCTGAAGAACTGCCAAAAAATAAAGAAGAGTTTGAACTTCATATGCAGCTTGATTATAAAGAAGCTGTTGAAATGGCCGTAGAGCAGCTAATAAATAATTCTTTAGATAAAAATAAATATGATCAAATTCGTAAAAGAGTTATTTATGATTTAGTTGTATGTGGAATTGGGGCTGCTAAAACACAATATAATAAATCTAACGGCTTACAGGTTAAATATGTAGACCCCGCAAATCTTGTATATTCATACACTGAAGACCCGAACTTTGATGATTTATATTATATAGGTGAGGTTAAACAAATTTCATTATCTGAAGTTGCTAAATTGTTTCCGCATCTTACAGCAAAAGATCTTGAAGAAATACAAAATTATCCAGGTAATAATGATTATATAAGAAATTATTATGGCCAAAATGATAATGACACAATTAGTGTATTATTTTTTGAATACAAAACTTTTGATAAGCAGGTATTCAAAATTAAAAAAACGGAATTTGGATTAGAAAAAGCTTTACAAAAAGAAAGTTATTTCAATCCACCTGAAAATGATAATTTTGACAAAGTTGAAAGAGTCATAGAGGTATTATATTCAGGGGCTAAAATATTAGGGCACGAAAAAATGCTTTCTTGGAAATTAGCGGAAAATATGACGCGCCCATATTCGGATTCGCCTAAAGTAGAAATGAATTATACTTTAGTTGCGCCGCGAATGTATAAAGGTAAAATTGAATCGTTAGTAAGCCGTATTACTGGCTTTGCAGATATGATTCAATTAACGCATTTAAAATTACAGCAAGTAATGTCGCGTATGGTGCCTGATGGTGTATACGTAGATGTTGATGGCTTAGCTGAAGTAGATCTTGGTAACGGAACAAACTATAATGCGGCAGAAGCATTAAATATGTATTTCCAAACCGGTAGTATTGTCGGTAGATCATTTACACAAGATGGTGATATGAACCCTGGTAAAGTGCCAATTCAAGAGCTGCAAACATCATCAGGGCAAGGTAAAATTGCGTCACTTATAAATACGTATCAATATTATTTACAAATGATACGCGATGTGACCGGGTTAAATGAGGCAAGAGATGGAAGTCAGCCAGATAAAAATGCTTTGGTTGGATTACAAAAACTTGCGGCAGCGAATTCAAATACTGCTACGCGCCATATTTTACAGTCGGCATCGTATATTACTTTAAGAGTTTGTGAAAATGTTGCTTTAAAAGCAAAGGATATATTTGAATTTTCTTTAACAGAAGAATCTTTAATTGAAAGTATTAATCAATTTAATGTTGAAACGCTAAAAGAAATAGCTAATTTACATTTGCATGATTTTGGCATATATTTAGAATTAGAGCCGGATGAAGAAGAAAAAGCTCAGCTTCAGCAAAATATACAAGCTTCTTTACAAGCTGGCGCGATATATTTAGACGATGTAATAGAAATACAGCGTATTAAAAATATTGACCTAGCAAATAAATATTTAAAGCTTAAGCGCCGTAAAAAGCAAGAAGCTGATCAAGCAGCTCAGCAGGCTAATATAGAAGCACAAGCCCAGGCAAATGCACAAGCCTCAGAAGCAGCCGCTCTTGCAGAATTGCAAAAACAACAAGCACTTACTGAAAGTAAATTACAACTTGAGCAAGGTAAATCTCAATTTGAAATAAACAAACTTGAGCGTGAAGCAGAAATTAAAATGCGTTTAATGGAATTAGAATTCCAATTTAATAAACAATTAGCCGAAGAGCAAGCAAAAGTAATTCAAGCAAAAGACGCTTATAAGGAAGATCGCAAAGACGATAGAACTAAAATACAAGCAACACAGCAATCTGAGCTTATCGATCAGAGAAAAAACGATACAGCCCCTAAGAAATTTGAATCTTCTGGATTTGATGTTCTTGGTGGATTTAGCTTAGGACAGTTTGAGCCTAAGTAATATTTTTTTTATTAATTTTATAATATTTTATCATGGCAGAAGTAGTCAAGCAAGAAGGCGAATTTAAAGTAAAGCCTCGCAAAATGAAAAAACTTTCTGAGACACCTGAAACTATTAAAGTAGATTTGTCTCAAAAAGCGGAAGAAAAAGAAAAAACAGGTGATACCATTAAGGTAGACCTTACCGAAAAAAAAGAAGAAGATGCCGTTCAAGTCAATACAGCAGATGAGAGCAATGCTCCTGTCGAAGAATCCGGAAACTCGCAGAGTAGCGAAGAGGTGGTTGAAGAAGTACGGCAGCCCGAAGAAACGGTAGAAGAAACACCTGTAATACAGGAAATAACAGAAGAAGAAGTACAAGAGCAGACTGGAAATTTGCAAGAACAAGTTAAAGAGGAGGTTCAGCAATTAAAAGAGTCTGGCAAACCATTACCAGAAAACATTCAAAAGGTTGTAGACTTTATGGATGAAACTGGCGGAACATTAGAAGATTATGTTAGATTAAATGCTGATTATTCTAATGTAGATAATAATACGCTTTTGCGGGAATACTATCGCCAAAGCAAACCTCATTTAGATTCTGAAGACGTGAGTATTTTATTAGAAGATTTTACGTGGGACGAAGATGTAGATGATGAAAAAGATATACGCAAGAAAAAAATTGCGTACAAAGAAGAAGTTGCAAAAGCCAAAGGCTTTTTAGAGGGACTGAAAAATAAATATTACGATGAGATCAAGTTGAGACCAGGCGTAACTCAGGAACAACAAAAAGCAGTTGAGTTTTTCAATCGATATAACGAAGAGCAGCAGCTTATAAAGGAGCGTACTGAAGATTTCCAAAGTCGCACAAAAAACTATTTTAACCAAGATTTCAAAGGTTTTGATTTCAAATTAGGTGAAAAAAAGTTTAGATACGGCGTAAAAGATAATTCTTCGGTAGCAAATAA
>Ga0213858_10000391_pt1 | contig 21161 bp, 18 predicted proteins | sample PICome_FD_160122 | JGI IMG/M metagenome (GOLD analysis project Ga0213858, IMG submission 160122) | Coastal seawater microbial communities near Pivers Island, North Carolina, United States - PICO245 | ecosystem: Environmental > Aquatic > Marine > Coastal | place: USA: North Carolina | collected... | reverse complement strand
AGAATATTTTGAAAAATTTGAATGGCCTTGGTTTCGTTAATGGTCAATACAGGCAATTCTCCTTTGATTTGAATTTCTGTTTCTGGATAACTCTTATTGAGTTCTTTTATCAGATGATCAATCATGTGGTTTAAATCGACCTCAGAATCCACGCCGGACTTTTGTTTTAACTCAGAATATCTCAAGGTGTCTGAGATGATTTTATCCATTTTTATGAGGGATTCATCCACAATCTCAAGATAAGATTGACTCATTTCGTCGAGTTTGTCTTGATTGTCTTCTTTGAGCCAATTCATGGCTGCGGAGATAGATCTCAGAGGTGTTTTTAAATCATGCGATACTACGTGGGCATAGTTACTAAGTTCGTCATTACTCTCTGTAAGATCTTTAATGAGTTCTTCTCTTAGGTTTTCCAGTTCTTTTAGTTTGGAAATATCCAGATGGATGCCAATGGACCCAATAACATCTCCTTTAATGTCTCGATTGGGGCCACCACTAACCAGCATATGCAGTACCTCTTTGTTTTTTGTCAAATACTCAATCTCATAAATGCTTGATTCTCCATCCAGACGACTGGCGTTCATTTGTTTGATTCTTTTTGCCTCTTTTTCAGTGACCAGGATCTCGTGGCCAATTTTACCGATTAATTCCTCTTCGCTATAATCGGTCATTTTAAGAAAAGCATTATTTGCGGTAATGATGCGGTCATCATTATCTACTTCCAACAAGCCGATTTCCATATTGGCGATGATGTTGATGTATTTTTCACGCTCGTAGTTCAGGTTTTCATAGAAGCGCGTTTCGATGGTGTTGTCGGCATAAGCCCAGAGATTACCGATAAATTCACCATTCTGATAAACTGGTGCATAGTGCCGAGTCACTGACCTACCATCGAGCAAGGTCAGGGTATCGTCGGTGACGACTTCTCGGCGTTCCAAAATCTCAATGGTTCTCTCTGCAAATCGCTCAGATTCTGGAAAGACTTTAGAGAGCATGCTGCGGGCTTGATCACAATGCAGACCGATGATATCACTTGTATTAGCCTCCAACCCGAATAAATCGATAAATTTTTGATTCAAGAAAACAATGATGTTGGCGGTATTTTCAAAGGCGATTCCACGAGGAAGATTTTCAATAATCTTGATCAAAAGATCACTTGACAATTCCAGGTCTTTGGCTTGTTGTTGAATTTTTAATTCATTGATTGAATTTTTGAGGCCGAGGGCAATAAAATTCGATACTTTTTTCAAAAAATCAAGATGATAGTCCTGATAGTGGTTTTTTTCAGGGTGTTCTGAATCGAGAATCCCGATCAGTTCTCCATCCAGGATAATTGGCACTGTAATTTCAGACAGTCTTGAATATTGATCCACGACATAATTAGCATCCTCGGACGTATCGTGGACGATTCTGGCTTTCTTTTCCTTTGCCACTTGACCCACAATACCCTCACCTGGGTTTAGTACAATTGGGTTCGATATCTCTTGATTATCCTTTAATGACTCGCTTAAGGAGGCGATTTGAACCAATTGGTCATTGATAACCGTATACAAAACGGCATCATCGGTATTTAAAAATTTAGCGATTAATTCAACTATGGACCAACCGATTTTATACAGGTCATTATTTTTTAATACTGACTCAAAAATCTCATTTTCTATTTGTAATTGCAGGCGTTCTCGATTTTGAATTTTTTTCAGAATCGTTTCAGAGGTCACGTCTGTGGCGATAATTTGAACCCCAAGAATTTGGTCTTGATCACCACGGACGAGACTTGGCCGTACGTTTACGACTTTTTGGATTCCATTTTCAGTGGTAAACGGAAAGTCAAAATCTGAAACGGTTTTTTCATTAAGTGCGGTATCGAGCAATTTTTGTACTCTCTGGGCATTTTTTTTTGAAAAATCATGGATGTGGGTTAAATCCTGAAGGTCATAATTTTTGCCTGCTAGCGCATAAGCCGCTTTATTGGCTTGAAGGATCTTGCCGTGGACATCAAAAAAGAAAACCGCATCAAGCATATTGTCAAATATGATTGACATGGATTGTTCTTGATTTTTAATTTTGCTTGCGAGTGATAGGTTGTTCAAATAGAGTTCTCGAATACGCTGCTCGATCACTTTTTCGGCTGCGGCCTTACCTTTTTTCTCTCTTTCGAGAGCTCTTTTTAAAACGTCAATTTCATGACCCATTACTAGGCAGTTGTCAATTCAATGGTGAATTGGGTTGTATGATCTTTTTCGGTCACTTTGTCCATGAGGACGGTCCCACTTTTGTTGAAGTGTTTTAAGGTTCCCCGAATTAAACCGATGGCTAAATGACTCAATTCTTTTTGAGAGGTATATTCAATAACTAATTTGTTTTCACTCCGACTGAGATTATTGAAGGTTGGAAGTTCTGCGTCGTCATATAATTTTCTGACCTCGATATGGATGTGTTTTTCTATTCCCTCGATTAAATCAAGCGGGTGATTATATTCTTCAATAATATAGTCGTGCTTTTCAATCAATGCGGGCAATAGAAAGAGTCCAAAGGCTTCAAGCAAATCATTAAGGGGAATCTCTTTTTTCTCTGAAACGGCGAGTGCTATCGCGACGAGTTCGCTAAATGGATAACTCTCAAAAGTCACATAAACGCCGCCAGACTCAAGGTCCACACTGGATATCAACTCATCAACAAAAGCTAACCCGAATGATTCTTCGGCAAAATCTAAAAGTGTTGTGAAAATAAACCCTTTCATAAAGCGCCTTTTTGTTTTGACTTATGCCAATAGTTTGCAATGCATTGTAGCGTTTCCTTGTAGACGCTGTAGTCTACGTTTTTAACAAAATAACCACCGATCCCCAATGCTCGACATTTTTTGAGGTCTTCTTCATTGTCAGAGGTGGTATGGACAATAACGGGAAGGTCTTTGAATTTACTTGATTGCCGAATCCCAGCTAAAAACTCAAATCCATTCACCACGGGCATGTTTAAATCAAGCAAGACTAAATCTGTTCCTTCGGCCTCTGATTTATCGAAATAGTCTAATCCCTCTTGGCCATTTGAGGCCATTACTAACTCTATATCAATGTCGACTGCCCCAAAAATCTTTTTAATGCCGATTTGGGCAATCTTGTCGTCTTCTACAACCACTATCTTCATGACTGTGTATTTCGTTATCTTTATATTCTATTAAATGTACAAAAATAATTCTTTCTGTGATTTTTGGCCTGAGAATATTGACCTTAATCATTCAGCGATTTTCCTTTTTTTTGACCCTAAAAAAAGTGTGTTGTAAAAAACAGGTCGATCGAATGACGTTTTTATTTTGCGTAGTGACTACCCTTACTTCCTGCGATCAATTCGTTCGTGAAAAACTCAATTTCGAGGATTTAAAGGCCGAACGAATGCAGGAAATAACATGGGATGTGATCGATCGCTTTCCTTCCCCGCCTCAATGTGATATGAATCTAGACGATGGGCAATTTTCCTCTTGTTTACAGGATTTTATTCACACCGTATTGTCTGAAGATCAAAAGTTGTTGAGAGATTTAAAAGGACATTTTGGAGATCACATACAGTTGTTTTTATCCGTCGATGAATCCGGCATCGCAAGTCTGAGGTTCAAGTCTGATGATCTGGAGCAAAGTGAATCAGAGTTTGTTTTAATCGAACGCTTAAATCAAAAAATTGGTAAAGACCCCTGGAACCCTGCGTTGAAACGAGGAGTTCCTGTCAAGACGAGCTTCCCATATGATTTAGTCCTTTTGGACTAAAGTTTTCCCCCATCATTGATTATCTCTCGACCTTTCCACAGAGGTGAATAAAACTGTGTACTAAGGACGATATAGAAGATCCAAAACGGATAAAAAAGGCTGGCCATGACTTGCCTTGGCCATGATACTCGTTTTAAAGTCCAGAGCCCCTCAAAGACGTCTTTAGGCGAGGAGGCCATCAAAAATAGGTGATCAATAACGAATTTAACCAGGATGTAAACCGCAAAAAAGTCCCACAATTCAAACCATTGAGATGGACGTGTTGCCCCGAGATAGACCATCGTAAAAAACCCAAGGACAATGAAAAAATTCACCGTAAAAACAAGCGCCGAAATGGCGGTAAGTAAAGGATTGTTCAGAGCAGTTGTCTTTGAAAACCATCTAATTTGTTGGTCTTTATAACTTTTCCAGTCCCCTGCTGTTCGGGTTAATACCGCTCCTGAAAAATCCGAATTATAGCCTAATAAATTTGGGTTGTAAGTCTTAATTTTTTCCATCAAAAATACATCGTCTCCTGAACTAAGGTGTTGGTTACCCTCAAAACCCGAAACCGTGTAAAACAGCTCCTTTTCATAGACTAAATTGGCTCCATTACACAAAATCGGGTTTTTTTTAAAAAAGGCCTTGGTCAGCCCTTGGAGGGCATTGAACTCAGCCGATTGCACATGACCCAGTAATGTTCCAGAAAATGGAGTCACTACTGGGCCAGCCAAAAATTTTATGTTTTTGTTTCTCAAGGCTCGATCGATGCTCTTTAGCCACTGCGGGGCGACTAAGGTGTCGGCATCCAAGGTAATGATCCATGGATTTTGAGCACTGGCTACGCCCTGATCAATGGCTTGTTTTTTGCCAAATCCACCGGTCTGAGAGAGTCTTAATAGGATTGATTTAAATTTACCTTGGGATCGACAACTGTTTAAAAATTCAACGCCTTGGTCCTGGGAATGGTCATCGATGAATATTATTTCAGCGTGAGTTTCTGGGTAATCGATTTGATTTATCGCCTTGAGCAATGGCCCGAGATTTTTTTCCTCGTTTCTAAAGGGAATCAATATGCTGAATTTATTACTGGAAGGACTTGCACAGAGCAATTCATGCTGTTCGGCATCTGTGGCAAATTCAGAACCTTTATTTTCAGACAAGCATTGCCATGTGGACCAAAGTAGCAGAAGGGAATAAAGGCCGAGGGCAATGAATAAGGTCAAAGCGAAAAAAGACATATATCATCTCTATTATAACTCAGATACTGAAAAGGGATCGAGAGCAATTTTAATACTTGAAAAAGGTATGGGTTTACAATTGATTTCGATTTGACAAAAATTGATATTTATGAGAGTGTATATTATGTTATTTACTCCTAATCAATTATTTACATTTTATTTTTGTACATTTAACTGTAAAGTATAATAATTAAAGTTATGAAAAGCAGATTAGTTTTAATTAAATATTTTTTGATTTCTTCTGTTTACTTTTGGTCTATCGGTATAAATAGCCAAACTCTCTACGAAGGTGAATACCAGTGGCGTATTCCCGGAGGAAACTATATTGACCCAACTTCTTTTTTTTCTATTCATGGTTATGTTAATGCGGTTTTTGCAGGCGAATCTGCAGAATGGATGAATGGTAATATGAATGGTATTGGCAAGCCAGGCCATGTTATCATTCCAAATTCTAACACCTCATCATTTAATAACGATGAGGCTATTTGGATCAGTTCTGAGTTAGGGCCAAAAGCTTTGATTATGATGGAGTTACATTTGGTAAATGATCCTTCCGGAGGGGGCGCTGCAGGGCCAGGAGGACTAACGTTTGTTTTAACTGAGGCCAATCTTAGATACGAGGTTATTAAGGATTATTTGTCCATTTCAATGGGCACATTTTGGAGTGTTTTTGGCATTCACAATCAGGATTGGCTTGGAGCCCAAAATCTTTTTAGTACTATCCCATTAGCATCGGGGGCTTATCTCACTCATTTTAATGAGAAAGGTGTTCGATTAGATGGCCATTTTAAAAAGGGGAATTGGGGCATTAATTATGTCTTCTCCATCGGTAACGGATTCAATGCCTATGATATAAGTGGTTACAATAGTTTTGATCTTAACAACGACAAAACAGTTAATGGTCGTATTTCTGTCTTTCCAGGACTTAAAAGAGACCTCAATATAGGATTTAGCTACGGGAGGGGTTTATTATTTGAGCAAGACATAAATGCAGACCCTCAAACTATAGGATACTATAACAATAATTTTGAAGCTTTGGGCTTAGATCTCGTCTGGGAACGAAATGATTTTAAATTTCGTTCTTACTTAATTTCTTCAGAACAGATGCTGTCCAATCAAAATAATAGTCTTGATCTATCTGCAATGGGTTGGATGGGAGAGTTGAGTTATGTTGTGGAGTTAGACAATAAAATTGGCGTGAAAAATATAATTCCCAAATTTCGATTTGACATGCTTGAAAAGGATCAATTTGATCCAGAATTATCCGATACTTATCAAACGATTGGAGCTGGATTAAATTTTCATATCCTTGATAATTTTTTGCTTAGTATTGATTATAATTGGGTTAATGAGGAGAGCTTCAAGCTGGACAATGATCGATTTATTTTAAGGGCCTCTGCAAATTTTTAACTTGTTATAAAAAAAATATCAGCTTTTATCCCCTCTTTTTTTAGTAGTTTAGGGAATCGTGGTTGCAGATATTTAAATGAGTTTTTTAGTCTAGGGTTTAACCTTGAAAATTCTCATTTAATTTAGTCTGAAAATACGGACACGAAATTACGGATTGAATCATTATTCTTGGATCGAATTAGCGAATAAAGAATTTTGAAAGGCTATGACAAACGAACGAATTATTTTAGGGATTGATCCCGGAACCACCATAATGGGGTTTGGATTAATTAAGGTTGTGGGTAAGCGTATGGAATTTTTGCAACTCAACGAACTCAAGCTCAATAAATATCAGGATCATTATGTAAAACTACGCGTGATCTTTGAAAGAACTGTGGCCTTGATTGAGGCCTACCATCCAGATGAAATCGCCATTGAGGCGCCTTTTTTCGGCAAAAACGTCCAATCCATGTTGAAGCTGGGGAGGGCTCAAGGCGTTGCTATGGCCGCCGGACTATCGCGACAAGTACCGATTACAGAATATTCACCCAAAAAAATAAAAATGGCCATCACTGGAAATGGAAATGCTTCAAAGGAGCAAGTGGCTAAGATGTTACAACAAACTCTGGGGTTAAAAGAATTACCAAAGAACTTGGACAGCACCGATGGTTTGGCTGCAGCCGTTTGTCATTTTTACAATTCGGGTCAAATTCAAATGGGCAAGAGTTATAGTGGTTGGTCCGCATTTGTCAAACAAAACGAAGACCGCATAAAATAAGCCATGTCGGGTCTATATTTTCATATTCCTTTTTGTAAACAGGCCTGTCATTACTGCGATTTCCATTTTTCAACCCAACTCAAGTCCAAGCCGAAGCTATTGAGGGCTATGGGGCAGGAACTCGATCTGAGAAGTGAAGAGTTAAAGGGGCCCTTGAGTTCGATTTATTTTGGCGGAGGGACGCCGTCGCTTTTAAGTGCCGAGGAAATCGGAGATTTGATTGCCCTCGGATTGCAAATCGGGGTTGCCATGCAGCATGAGACATCAATAGAGATCACCTTAGAAGTTAACCCTGATGACGTTACTTTATCTCGACTGAAATCTTGGAAATCAGCAGGGGTCAATCGGCTCAGTTTAGGGGTTCAGTCATTTTCAGAGTCAGATTTACGTTTCATGAATCGCGCACATAATGGTGAACAAGCCATGAGTGCCCTGCGTTGGACTTCAGAAGTTTTTGAAAATTACAGTGTGGACTTAATTTATGGGATTCCTGAACAAAGAGGCCACTCCTGGGGAGAAAATTTGGCCATCATAGAGGAATTTGCTCCTGTTCATTTGTCGTGTTATGCCCTGACCCGTGAGCCCAAAACAGCCATGGATCATTATATGAAGCAAGGGGTTATGCCTGAATTAGATGAACAGCAGGCCGAGCGTGAATACAAGGAGCTTTTGACGTGGGCCGAGGCTAACAATTATGTGAATTACGAGTTTTCAAATTTTGCAAAACCCGGCTTCGAATCAGTCAATAATACGGCCTATTGGTCTGGGCGCCCATATCTGGGTATTGGGCCCAGTGCCCATAGTTACGACGGGCTAACACGAAGTTGGAATGTTGCCAATAATGCCCTCTACCTCAAATCTATTGAGCAACAAGAACTTCCCATTACCCGTGAGGAACTCACTTTTGTCGATCGTTATAATGAGTATGTCATGACACGCTTAAGGACGGCCAAAGGCATCAATTTAGATGAAGTAGTTCGATTGTTTGATCAGAAAACGCGAGATAATTTACTGCGCATGGCACATAAACCCATTGAGCAGGGTTTACTGATCATCAAAGAGGGCCATTTATTGGTCGGGGAAGAGGGAAAGTTTTTAACCGATGGTATTGCTAGTGCTTTATTCTTAGTAAATTTAGGATCATGAGATTTGAAATTGACATTAACGGAAAAAGGTGGTCCATTGATACATCCGCCCCCATCGATTTATCAATCCCAGTGAATTGTCAAAAGCCCAGTGGCGCCAAAGCCTGGTATATCGATCCGCCTTCAAAATCACCTGTGCGGCTGGGTAGTTGGGTCGGCAGTGTGACCCAAGGAGGCTCCGTTAATTTTAACGATTTAAAGGTAAATCCGCACGCCCATGGAACCCATACCGAGTCCCTGGGGCATATTTCTCCAGAAGAAGACCCAGTGGAAGGGCTATTTGATCAGTTTTTCTTTGAAGCTTTGGTCGTGAGCGTGACTCCAGATAGTGGGCCCACAGGACGCGCCATATCCGCTGCAGCGCTCAGTCAATCAATCGAGTCTGCTCTGTCGTCATTTTGGTCCAAAGGCCCTGTTGCTTTGGTGGTCCGTACCCTACCTAATCCAAGGTCCAAACGGATTCAAAATTACGATCAAAAAGGCTGGTCCTATCTCAGTGCTGAGGCGGCCCGACTTTTGGCCGATATGGGTGTTACCCACCTACTAATTGATACCCCTTCGGTTGACCCAGAAAAAGATCAAGGGGCCTTATTGGCCCATAAAGCCTTTTGGCAGTGGCCAGAAAATCCCCGTAAAAACGCCACTATTACAGAATTTATATACGTCCCGGACCAGGTCGTTGATGGGCCGTATTTGTTAGAACTACAATTGGCAGCCATTGTAAACGACGCAACTTTTTCAAGACCATTACTCTACGCTTTAGAGTCCCTTTAAAATCAGTTTTGGGATGCTTATTGACGAATTTCGCGACTATTGTTTGGCCAAAAAAGGAGTCAGTGAGTCCATGCCTTTTGACGAGCATACTTTAGTCTTTAAAGTAGGCCCAAAAATGTTTGCCCTAGCCAGTTTAGATCAAATCCCGCTTAGGGTAAACCTTAAATGCGCCCCGGATCGGGCTGTAATTTTAAGGGAGGAGTATCCCGGGGTTGTGTTGCCAGGATACCATATGAATAAGACCCATTGGAATACCCTTGTAGTGGGGGGTGATTTAAACCGTTTGTGGTATCAAGAATTAATAGACCATTCCTATGATTTGGTTTGGGCTAGTCTAACGAAGAAACAAAAAGCACTTATCGAATAAAGCCTTTTCGGCTGTTAGATTGGCATTAATTCATTTTATAAATGATCGCTGGCGCTCATGTCGGCAATGATCTTCCACCGACCCTCGATGTTTTTAAAGATCACGATAAAGCTGCCGTGGGCATCACCGACTTCTCGTGCTAAGTGGTAGCGCCCCATAACCCAGTAGGCGTCTTGCGCAATGGGACTGATGTCGAGTAATTCAAAATTGAGTTCGCCTGAATGTGCTGGGCTCGGATAAGATTTTTTATAATTGTCCAAGGTAGGCTGCCAACCTTTGGTAAGGCCGGATTGACCATAAAACTTTAACGAGTCATTCTGCCAATACCCTTGCATAAATCCCTCTAAATCGTGGCGAGACCAAGCCTGTTGTTGATTCAGCATGACTTGCCTAATGGCCGCGATATTATCTTGGTGGTCTGGCTCGGGCTTTGCCAGTTGAGGGCTTTGGTTTTGGCAGGCCAATACTAAGGTTAAAGCACACAGTAGAGGGAAGAATTTTTTCATGAGTTGTATTTGATATAAATGTACATTGAATTTTTTGACCCACTAAAAAATTAAATATCTTGGACAATAGATTTTTATTCCATGACCGATATTACAATACTGACCTGTAAGGAATATTTTGACCCTGAAACATCCTCTGTTTATACGGATAATATTTTACTTGAGTATCGGTTGCTCAAGGAAGCCCTGGAGCGGCTCGGGCTAAAAGTAAACCGCACCTATTGGGACGACCCAAACTACGATTGGTCGCAGACCCGGGCAGTGGTGTTTCGGACCATTTGGGATTACTTCGAGCGATTTGAAGAATTTTGGCCTTGGTTGCAGTCCGTAGAGCAACAGACCCAACTGATCAACTCCATGAGCTTGATCGAGTGGAATATCGACAAGGCCTATTTGTTTGACCTAGAAAAACAGGGCATTCCAGTCGTTCCCTCGGTCTTGGTGAAAAAAGGACAGTTTCAAAATCTGTATGAAATTGCCCGATCGATGAACTGGACCGATTTAGTGGTCAAACCCACCATAGCGGGCGGAGGTTATTTGACGTATAAATACAGTCATGCCGAATTAGCCCAACATCAAGCTCAATTTGACGCTTTGGTTGCCGAGAGAGATATGTTGGTACAGGGCTATATTTCGAGTATAACCGAAAAAGGTGAGGCTTCATTGATGGTCTTTGGGGGGAAATTTACCCACAGCATCCTCAAAAGAGCTAAAACAGGGGATTTCCGTGTGCAAGACGATTTTGGCGGTACAGTGCATGCTTATCAAGAAACACGCGATGAGGTGACTCTGGCTCAAAAAGTCATGGCTCAGTGCGCTGATATGCCGGTTTATGGACGTGTGGATATTGTATGGGATGATCAGGGTCAACCCATGGTTTCAGAATTGGAAATCATCGAACCAGAGCTTTGGGTTCGCCAGGCGCCTTGGTCTGCTGAGGTTTTTGCTCGTGCCATTGCAGCTGAGCTGAAAAATTAATTAAACCCCGATCAGTATTGATTTAGTCCTTTAAAACAGCAGCGCTGAATGTCTTTTTGACAAGAACAGCCTTAGCATTACGCTTTAGTGATTGATGCGAAATGATGAAAGAAACGTGGAATCGTCTCAATGCCCTTAAAATAATTCCAAACGCCAAAATGTTCATTTGGTGAATGAATTGCGTCGCTATCCAGACCAAATCCCATGAGTATGGTTTTGCTGTCTAACTCTGATTCAAAGAGGGACACTATCGGAATGCTACCACCGCTTCGTTGGGGAATTGGCGTTACCCCAAAGGTGTCTTTGTAGGCGGCCGCGGCTGCGCGATAACCTGGATGATCGATCGGAGTCACATAGCTTTGGCCTCCGTGATGGGTGGTGACCTCTACCTTAACACCTTTTGGGGCGATGGACTTAAAGTGATCTGCAAAAAGCGCTGAAATTTTTCCCCAATCTTGGTTTGGGACCAAACGCATGCTGATTTTAGCAAAGGCTTGACTCGGAATCACTGTCTTGGATCCTTCTCCAGTATAGCCCCCCCAAATGCCATTGACGTCTAAGGTCGGCCTAATGGAGTTGCGCTCATTTGTCGTGTAACCCGCCTCTCCATGGACGGCCTCAATGTCCAGAGCCTGGCAATATCCGTCGAGACTAAATGGGGCTTGAGCCATGGCCTCACGCTCTTCGGTGCTGAGTTCGAGTACATCATCGTAAAATCCAGGAATGGTAATGTGGTTATTTTGATCCATCATTGAAGCGATCATTTGGGTCAAAATATTAATCGGATTGGCCACGGCGCCCCCGTAAAGTCCACTGTGCAAATCACGGTTGGGCCCAGTCACAGCGACCTCCATGTAAGACAGCCCACGAAGCCCTGTGGTGATCGATGGGATGTCGTTAGCAATCATGCCTGTATCACTGATCAAAATGATGTCGTTTTTGAGCATGGCTTTATTTTGGCGCACAAAAATCCCAAGATTTTGACTGCCCACTTCTTCTTCGCCTTCGATCATGAATTTGACATTGCAGGGCAGCTGACCGGTTTTGGTCATAAATTCTAATGCTTTGACGTGCATGTACATCTGACCTTTGTCGTCGCAGGCGCCTCTGGCAAAAATTGCTCCATCGGGGTGAAGCGCTGTTTTTTTAATAATGGGATCAAAAGCGTCACTCTCCCATAGGTCCAAAGGGTCAGCTGGTTGAACATCATAATGACCATAGACTAAAACAGTGGGTAGGGAAGGGTCGATTAGTTTCTCTCCATAGACAATAGGATTTCCCTCAGTCTGGTGGATCTTAACCAAGTCACACCCGGCCAAATCCAATTGCTTGGCAACCAATTCGGCGGTGGCTATTACATCCTTTTTAAAGGCCGAATCTGCACTGACCGAAGGCAAACGCAACAACTCAAAAAGTTCATCTAAAAATCGATTTTTATGGGTTTCTATATAATCTTTGGCCTGGGTCATATGTTGATGTTTTTAATGCGTGAGCGAAGTTACGAAAAGTGTTATTTTTTAAAATAGCAATCTGTGTTAATTACAAAACAATATGTATATTTGCCACCCCTGTTTAGGCAGTGCTTGCCTCTGATAGGACCACCATTGCGGCTGTGATGGAATTGGTAGACATGCTAGACTTAGGATCTAGTGCCGCGAGGCGTGGGGGTTCGACTCCCTTCAGCCGCACAAAACCCAGAATTCGTTCTGGGTTTTTTTATTGAACCTCTTTTATCTCGAGTTTGAGTGAGTGTCCTCATAAGCCCACTGACTGGGGGATTCTTTTAAGTCGTAGGTCAATGGCGGATGCTTTGACGCTGAATCAATATTTATAACTCAGTGCAGCCGTTAAGCTCCGTGGGAGTCCAGGGCGCAGCCCGGCAGGATTCCTGGCCGCAAGGTATCGCTGGTTACTGGCATTAATCAGTGAAATTTGGGCGTGTAGTTTTGGGCTAATTTGATAATTAAACGAAAGGTCGATAATGGTTCTCGAAGGGATTAATTCATTGGGTAATATCCCTCCTTGTCCTGCACTTGAACGCTGATTGCTTTGAAGACGTGCATTAAAATTGAATTGCCATTTAGGGTGCTCCAGACCCCATTGGACACTTCCTTGATGGGGCGCAATGTAGGGCATTTCATCATTGAGTTGAACTTGCCCAAATAGAGAATTATCGCTATCAAATGACGAGAGAAAGCTGGTATTCGTCCAAGTGTAAGATAATTGAATCGGGAGCCTTAGTTTTTTTGATTGATTCAGAAAGAGGTGCTCTTTTAAGGTTGCTTCCACTCCCCAAACACGCGCTTCACCCGCATTAAAACGCTCGTTATTGCCATAGCCACCCCCTGCAGCGAGATCATTGCCCAGCAGGCGCTGGTAGTGGTTAAAAAAGCCGAGTAATTCCCCGTTTAAGTTTCCTTTTTTATATCGTCCTCCTAACTCACTGTTCCAACTGACTTCAGGTTGAGATTCAGGCGTAAATCCAGAGGGAGAAAATCCCTTATGCAGGCCTCCAAACAACTGTATTTCGTTATTTGGTTTCCAGCAAGCACCGAGGCCTGGGATGATAACGAAGCTTTCATTTAAGGTCGTTTCTTGTGCCGGAAATTGTCGATCTAAATTATCTGTTCCGTAGTCTATGGCGCTCAGGTTGATCGATTCTATCCTTAACCCAGGCTTGAAGGTGAGGGCACCAAATCGCTCGGTATATTGCAAAAAAGCCGATACGGCCTGAGCCTTTTTGATTTTATTGGCATTGCTCCCGCGAATACCGGGATTGGTCAGGATCATCTCTTGATCCTCTAATTCATAAGTATCGACCCACTGGAATCGATCCTCAGCATCTTCATGCCATCGAAGGCCGAGAGAAAGCTGTCTTTTTGGGTTGTTTTTGTCCGTCCAATCAACTCTAGTCTGCGCCCCTCGAGAATAATATGTTCTGTTGTTGGCTTTCACCTCGAGGGCGGTGTTTTCAATTTGATTGGGTCCGATAAGGCTTTGATAGCCTGAGTTGTACAGTTCTGGTTCAGCCAGAATTGAAGCAATTTTAATTTTTTCATCACCCACCCTAACACCGTCTAATTTATACCAATTTCTTCTAAACTGATTGTTGTACAGACTGCTAGTGATGGTAATGTTCCGGTTTAAAGACCACAAATGAGTCAATGACACTTGTTGATGATAAGACCGCATCTCGTCATTTTGAGAGGCGGCGTATCGTCTGTATGGATCTTGATTATAGTCGGATTCTGTCAAACCGAGATAGGTTTCGTTGGCCCGTTCTTGGGCGTAACCAAACTTGACTATGAATTGGTGTGCTCCGTTATGTCCTTTTGGCGCCCATTTCAATTTGGTCAAAAAATCTTGCTTATTAAACCCCGTTGAGCCCCCGCCGTCAATGGTTTTAAAACCGTCGCTCTGATAGCCAAGCCACTGGGTGATATAGGTAATTTTTCCAATTTGATCGCCTAGGGTAAATCGTTGATTTTGCGTATCGAATTGGCCCCCAGAGCCTCGGGCTTCCAAGGTGAATTTTTTGGGCAAGGCAACAGACATAAAATTAATGGCACCTCCCGAGGTATTTGGGCCGTATTCAATTTGACTACTGCCTTTAAAAACTTCTAGGCCACTCATACGTCCTAATGAGGGAAAATAATATGCGGCTGGAGCGCTGTAAGGTGCTGGTGCTGCAGGGATGCCATCTTCCATTAAATTGATTTTGGCACTGCGAAGTGGTGCAGTACCGCGCATGCTGATGTTGGGTCTTAAGCCAAATCCATCCTCTTCATACACTTGGACTCCCGTCAAGGTTTGAAATAGACGGTTTGGATCCAAAGATCCGTAGCGTTCGATGTCTTGACGACTTAATTTTTGCGCAGAACCCGTTCGTTGACGCGATTGAAAGCCGTCAATAACCGAGTTGTAGGTCAATAACACTGCGGACAGCGCTTCTGGGGCATCCACTGATTGAGGGCTGATTGAGTCTGCTGTGCCTGTAGCCTTTTTTGGGGAGGAGGATTGTGCATTCATGCTGAGTACAGTCCCCACAATTAGGAGCGTCAGTAATCGGAAATTGGCATTCGAAACCCTCAATTAATTTTATTTAGACTGATTAAAAATAAAGGGCAAAAGTAAGGGCTGATTTGCTCAAATCCAACATTTATTTGAAGACATTTTTAATCGATTCAAGCAGAGGACTTTGGAATGATTTTTGCCCTCACTTTAGCGGGAATCATTAAATCAATTTAGATGACACGTTTACTTTTAAGTGCCTTGCTCTTTTGTCTTCCCCTGACCTTGAATGCACAAAAAATATTCAGTACAGATTATGCCCATCAAGCTGAGGTCCAAGTATTTGTGACTAAACATGCCCATCAAGCCGATCTGTTGGTATTTCGCACTCAGTATGCCCATCAAGCCAAAGATAATCGTGGTCTTTGGTTTTTTACTGAGTACAGCCATCAAGCGGATCGCTTGATATTTTTTGTTGAATACGCCCACCAGGCGGACTTGCTTATTCACTTTGTGGATTATGCCCATCAAACCAGGTGGCAATCTGGGACCAAAAAACACTTGATGTTTCGTTGACCAACGCCTTTTAGTTATCTTTACCGCCGTTAACTCATGCCTATCAGTTCATGTCCCATGATCGCTTTTTGGACCTTCCAAAGCTCGACTTGCCAACCGCTCCAGGTCAAGTCTCAATAACTGCGCCCAGTAATATCGCTCTGGTCAAGTACTGGGGTAAAGAATCGGGGCAAATACCAAAAAATGCGAGCATCAGTTTTACCCTGAAAGAGTGTTTAACGCGAACTACCCTGAGTTATGCGCCCATTGATCATCGAGAAAAACAATCGAGCGGCCTTGACGGTCCTTTGAACTTTGAGGTTTATGTTTCCGGTGTATTAAAGCCTGAATTTGGTGATAAAATTGAAACTTTTTTCCATAGAATAAGACCCTATGTACCATGGATTGATTGTTTTTCTTGGCGAATCGATACTGAAAACACCTTTCCACATGGTAGTGGAATTGCAAGCTCAGCCAGTGGTTTTGCCGCCTTAGCTGGGGCTCTAATGGGATTAGAAGCTGCCTGGAGCGCGAGTAAAACGTCGGCCCAGTCCCTGAATGAAAAAACCTCATTTTTGGCCCGACTTGGTAGTGGTAGCGCTTCGAGATCAATTGTCGGTCCTATGATGTATTGGGGCCAGCACCCGAATCTTATTGATTCCAGTGATTTATTTGCCGTGACTTTGAGTCAAAATCTCGCCCCTGTTTTTTTAGATTATCAGGATACCATTCTATTGATCGATAAGGGAGAAAAGGCAGTGAGCAGCACAGTAGGACACAATTTGATGCACGATCATCCATTCGCCTCCCAAAGATTTGCTCAAGCTCAAAAAAATCTTGAACAATTATTAGATATTTTAAATTCAGGGGACCTGATGTCTTTTTGCCAGCTGGTAGAATCAGAAGCGCTGAGTCTCCACGCTATGATGATGACCTCAAATCCGTCATTTGTCTTGATGAAACCCAATACGCTGGCGGTGATTGAGCGTATTCGGTCTTACCGAAAGGCTCGCGAAATTCCAGTGTGTTTTACCCTAGACGCAGGAGCTAATGTACACCTGCTTTATCCTTCAGCCTATGTCGGGCAAGTCCTGCCTTGGATCAAAGAAGAATTGAGCGTTTTTTGTCAAAATGGTCAATTTATTGAGGATCGGGTTGGAACCGGGGTGAAAATCATTTAAATTTAGCTGAAATTAAATCATGAGAGGTCCGTTATTTTATTCTAAAATTCTGCTCTTTGGAGAGTATGGCATCATCAAGGATTCCAAAGGCCTTTCCATTCCTTACAATTTTTACAAAGGCGCGCTGATTATTCCAGAGCAGCAAACACAACAGACCATTGAGTCAAATGGTCAACTCAGAGGGTTTTGCGATTATTTGTCCAAGAATCAGACAGAGGCGTTGTCTTCATTTGATCTAGATCAAATGAATTCTGATTTAGATAAGGGGATGTATTTCGACTCAAGCATTCCTCAAGGTTACGGTGTTGGGAGCAGTGGGGCTCTTGTGGCCGCCATTTATGATCGTTATGCTCTGGATAAAATTACCGTTCTAGAAAATCTGACGCGAGATAAATTATTGGCCTTAAAAGCCGTCTTTGCTCAGATGGAATCTTTCTTTCACGGTAAATCTTCAGGCCTCGATCCTTTAAACAGTTACCTGAGTCTTCCCATTTTAATTAATTCGCAAGAGCACATTGAACCGGCCGGTATTCCATCTCAATCCAATTCTGGCGGCGGGGTCTTTTTATTGGACAGCGGCATGACGGGTGAAACGGCGCCGATGGTACAATTATTCATGGAAAAAATGAAGCACGAGGGGTTCAGGAGCATGTTGAAAAATGAATTTGTGCGTTACACAGACCAATGTGTTGAGGATTTCCTAAACGGTGACGTGAGTTCCTTGTTTGGCAACATCAAGCGTCTTTCCAAGGTGGTCCTGGATCACTTTCAACCCATGATTCCAAAGCAGTTCCATCAATTGTGGCAACTCGGTTTGGACACGAACGCCTACTACCTAAAGTTATGTGGTTCAGGTGGTGGAGGATATATGTTAGGCTTTACTCAAGATTTGGCCAAAGCAAAATCTGTACTCAAAGACTACAAACTCGAGGTAGTCTATCAATTTTAGTCCCTTAAGACTGGGCTTATGTTTACACGCCCTCAAAAAATATTGTTGCTAAAGCTGTTGTCCCTGATCTCGGTCATCAGAGGGTATGCCATTGTGCTCATGATTTTGGCCCAACTACTCACGGCTGCGTTCATTCTGGTTCCCGATCATGACTTAAAGACTGTTGTTTTCTCGGGTGATCTTTGGCTGTTGATTTTTTCTTCAAGTTTGGCCATTGCCGCCGGATACATCATTAATAATTTTTATGATCAAGAAAAGGACCTAATCAATAGGCCTAGAAGAAGTAAACTGGATCAAATGCTGCGTCAACAAACGAAGCTATCAGGTTATTTTATCTTGAATTTTCTAGCGGTATTATCTGCCAGCGCCGTGTCATTCGAAGTTGCTTTATTTTTTTCTGGTTTTATATTCCTGATGTGGTACTATTCCCATCGATTAAAAAAAATACTGTTTTTGGGTAACATAACCTCCGCCATTCTTTCGGTCATGCCTCTTTTTGTGCTTGTGGTGTATTATGACTCCATCTCACCGATAATTGCCGTTCACGCTTCTTTTTTGTTACTCCTTTTGGCCTCGAGAGAATTACTAAAAGATTTAGAAAATTTAACCGGTGATTTGGTCCAGGGGTATCATACCATTCCAGTAGTCTATGGCATTAAACGGACCAAAATATTGGGCATTATGCTGATCGGATTAACTTATGTCCCTTCAATCATTTTGATCAATAACCCCACTATTGCTGGTATGCGATATTACTTTTACGCCACTATGTTAATCTTGCCTGTGGGGGCCCTATTGTTGTGGAGGGCCCAGGATAGAAAGGATTATCTAATCTTACATGCCATACTGCGCTTGGGCATCATCATTGGGGTGGTATGTATCGTCCTGCTCAATCCTGCGAGATTAATCCAAGGATGGTTCTAAGCCTGCAAAGAAATCACTTATTCTAATTCTTATGGCACAATCTATGCGTGTCATACCATAAACTAGCTTGAATTATTACCTATCTTTGACCCATTAAAATGTCACTTCCAGCATCATGGCTAAAAAAACAAGTGGGTCGTCAAAATCCCAGTCGCCCAAGGGTAAAACTCAAAAGCAACATAAGCCCTTCAAAAAAGAGGCTAAAGCCGTAAAAACCAGTCGATCGCAGTCAGGCCGTGACGGACATAATAAGACTTGGACTCGGACTAAATCAAAAAATAGTAAGGCGTCGAACACCGAGGATCGAGTCGGTACGCGATTAAATAAATACATTGCCAAAAGTGGTGTTTGTTCCCGCCGCGAGGCGGACACCTATATCGCTTCAGGTTTAGTGACTGTGAATAATAAGGTCATCAATACCATGGGTTATATGGTGCAACCTGGAGACGAGGTTAAGTTTGACGGACGACGGTTACAGCAAGACCCCCCTGCATATATTCTTTTAAACAAGCCCAAGTCGGTGGCTTCCACCACGAGTGAGTCTAAGGGGCTCACTGTAATGGACCTTATCGCTAACGCGACAAAAGCTCGAGTGGCCCCTGTAGGACGTCTTGGCCGTAATGCGACAGGTCTATTTTTATTCACCAATGACGACCGTTTAATGCAGAAGCTTCACAAAAAAGGGTTGCCGCGTTTATTTCACGTTGAATTGGGTAAAAACCTGAAAAATGAAGATTTAATCAAAATCAAAGAGGGACTGAATCTCGGGGGGCGCGAGATCACCGTTGAGGAAATTAGTTATGTCGTCAATGCTTCCAAGAAAGAAGTAGGCATCAGGATCAAAAATATGGGTAGCAGCGTCATACGTGAACTTTTTGAGCATTTAGGCCATAATGTGGTGCGTGTGGATTGTGTCGCCCTGGCTCATTTGACCAAAAAGGATTTGCCACGGGGCCGTTATCGTCATTTAACAGATGATGAAATCAGTTTATTTTCAATGCTTTAAATTAAAATTTAAAGGCTGTAGTTTTTTTTAAATCCCTCGTATAATTCGAAAAATAATTTACATTTGTCCAGTTTTTAGCTGAACGAGTGTATCAAGTTTCTACATTCGGGTTTTTGAAAATTAGGAAGTCATATTCAAAAACTGCTTACCAGGTAAGTAACCGAAATTTAAAGCTAGCTTCCGAATATCTAATTCCACGCATCGTTCCTTTTTTGTTAAAGACCCGAATGGTTATTTGATCGAATTTAAGAGTTTTGACAAGGCTGAGGAAGTCTTTGTCGCCTGAAATTGCTCCATTCAAATAGGGAAAAACCGATTATAAGGCCGTATTCAATCAAAATCCAAATCGGTTTTTCGTCAACTCCAAGGGCTTGATAGGCTGAATAGCTCAGGAAAACGACCACACTGCCGATTAAACCGATTCGACTCTTGGTCATGATACTCAAGATCAACACTGTGGTCCAATACCATGGATGCACCGTGGTGGCTAATAGCAAATACAAAAGCATGGTCCACATCATCGCTGCGATGAGTGAACACCGATTGAGCCAAACCAGTCTGGATAAATAGAGGATAATCAAAACGCTAATCCCGGAGAGCAACGGGCCGAATAGGGCGATTAAATTGTATCCCTTCCAAAGAAAGCCCAGCCACCGAAAGAAGTAATAAAAACTGGCATTGAATTCGAATTTAGTGAACCAAAGTCGCGTGGTCTCTGCATAATTGAAGACCCCAACAGTGTCAAAAAATGGTGCGCTGAATAAGGCAATGCAAATCAGCAGACCAGAGATAAATTTCCCCAACGTTTGGATGTTTTTGCCTGAGGATGCCTTGGACCAGTTTTGAGACATCCATTGGTTTTGGCTCAAAAGATAGGCTGCAATTAAAGGAACAAACATTAGAGGTATTAATTTAATGCCTACACCGACGCCCAAGGCAATGCCTGCCCAGAGGTACGCTCCTCGAATTAAGAGCCAAAGGCACCCAACAAGGCACAGGGCGATAAAGGCCTCAAAATGCAGATTGCCTGTGAGTTCTAAAATGACAAAGGGATTCAGGAAATACCAATTGATGTATTTGGGGTTTAAGGAGAGCTTATTCAGCAGCAGACGACCCACAAAAAAGAGCAATAGATCAGCCAAAATTATGGTCAGGCGTAACACGGCAATTTGTCCAGTGATGGATTTGATTTGTAGCCAATGTCCCAGGGCAAAGATCCATTGAGTAATGGGGGGATAATTGCTGTGATTTCCAGCACTGAGGGGCCCCATTTTATCGATGAGCCACGAGGCATTTTCTGGAACACTCTCGAGCCACTGCTCAGTTGTGATCAGTTGCTCTGGGGTAAATAAATAAGGTGAAATTCCCTGAGCGACTAGGTGCCCATCCCATAAAAAACGATAAATGTCTTGAGAGAGATTGGGTAGGGTAAACATTAAACTCAGACGCAGGCCCAGACCCACGATGAAGTCCCAGGTCCAAGGGATTGAGGCCCCCATAGATGAAGGGCCATGAATCAAAAGACCCGGCAAACTCAGGATCCACAAGCTGGCATAGGCTGAAAATAAGAGCCAGGTATCGCTGCGCTCAATAAAATGGGTAAACAGGGGATATCCCGCA
>Ga0213858_10000389_pt1 | contig 21191 bp, 23 predicted proteins | sample PICome_FD_160122 | JGI IMG/M metagenome (GOLD analysis project Ga0213858, IMG submission 160122) | Coastal seawater microbial communities near Pivers Island, North Carolina, United States - PICO245 | ecosystem: Environmental > Aquatic > Marine > Coastal | place: USA: North Carolina | collected... | reverse complement strand
GGGCTACTTTTGCCTATAATTTTAATACAAGCACAAGCAACGCTGATCCCACTGCTGGAAAGGTTGCGTTTAATAACTCCACGGTTTCTAGCGTCACTCAAATTTATATAGACGATACGGATAGTGGAAGCACTGACATTCAGTCATTCTTACGAACGATTGATGATAGCACTTCGACGATTAAAGGACACGTTCGCTTTTCCAATGCTACAGATGCAAATGATTTTGCAATTTTCACGATTGCGTCGATCAGTGAGCAGACAGGTTATTTTATTGTTAATGTCTCTTACATTGATGGCTCGGCTTCTTCATTTTCGAATGGTGAAAACTTAACTGTCACTTTTGCACGGACAGGTGACGTTGGCGACAAAGGCCAGAAGGGTGAAGTGGGCGCGTCAGGATCAAACGGCTCTCAAGGTCAGAAAGGTCAGAAGGGCGAGGTTGGTGCTTCGGGTTCGGCAGGTTCGGCGGGATCAGATGGTGACAAGGGCCAGAAAGGACAGAAAGGCGAAGTTGGTTCCTCTGGCTCTGATGGCAGCGCGGGTCAAAAAGGACAAAAGGGAGAGGTCGGAGCCTCTGGATCGGCGGGTTCTCAGGGACAAAAAGGTCAAAAAGGTGAGGTAGGCGCACAAGGTTCTGGCGGCTCTGCGGGTCAGAAGGGACAAAAAGGTGAAGTCGGATCGCAGGGTGGCACTGGTGGAACTGGTCAAAAAGGTCAGAAAGGTGAGGTGGGAGCTACAGGCAACCCATTTGGCGGCGGTACGTTTGCAGGTGATGTTACGTTTGACGGTGACGCGGCTGATATTATTTTTGATAAGAGCCATGACGCACTTGCATTTAAGCAAAGCGCTGCTCTTAAATTTACCTCTACGTCACCTACTGCACAGCAAAGCCGCATTCAATGGGACGGTACAAAAACGCATTGGGAAACTTTTAACAGTACCCGCGTAGACTTGGACGGTGACTTTAGACTTGTCGGCGCAAGCTATAATGTAGAATGGGATAAGTCTGATAATGCGTTAGAGTTTGCAGATAACGCTGAACTTAGATTTGGCGCGGGTAATGATTTTAAGATTTTCCATAACGGCTCTCAAACGTATCTTAGTGAAGAAGGCACTGGCGATTTAAGAATACGTGGAGGTAATTTAAGGCTTCATTCTCCAGCCGATGAACCGTATTTAGTTGCTACTACAAATGACGCAGTAACGATATATTACGACAACGCAGCAAAGCTCGCCACAACTTCTACAGGCATTGATGTAACTGGCAATATCACAGTTTCAGGCACTGTTGATGGTGTAGACATTTCCACCCGTGATGCAGTGCTTACATCGACAACCACTACTGCTAACGCTGCCATGCCAACGTCAGGTGGTACGTTTACTGGTGGTGTAACGCTTTTTACTGGTACGGTTACTAATAGATTAGTTTTAAATGACAACGTACCTTTGCGTGTCGGGACGGGTCACGACTTTACCATCATGCATAATGGAACTGATACCATTATAACGGGCAATGCCATTTTCGAAGATGACATTGATATTAAACAGGGTGGAATTTTAGCATTTACCACTTCTTCTAATGTAAACAGATCAATTATTCAGTTTGATGGAACCCGAACCACATGGACAAACGTAAGTGCTAATCCAATTAGAATTGATGGTAGTTTTGAGATAGTAGGTGGTTCTTCTGGGAGCATTGCTTCATTTCAAACCTCTGGTGTAGATTTATATCACAACTATAGCAAAAAGTTTGAAACTACCTCCACAGGTATTGATGTAACTGGCAATATCACAGTTTCAGGCACGGTAGACGGGCGTGATGTAGCCGCCGATGGTACAAAATTAGATGGTATAGCTGCGGGTGCCAACGTCGGTATTGGTAGTTTGGCTGCGGATACTTCTCCCCAGCTAGGTGGTGTTCTTGATGTAAACGGACAAGCTATTGATTTCGGGGATGATGAATATCTCAGGTTCGGAGACAACAACGAACACAGAATTTACCATAAGGGAAATGGTAGCACTTTAAGGATTGAAGCGCCAAGTGCAGGTAAATCAATTGAAGTAAGAGGTGGGCCTAGCTCCAACTCATTCTTTAGCGTGCTAGATGCTAACGGAACAAACATCATTAAAGCAACGATGAACGGTTCCAGTAGTGGAGTTACTTTGCACCACGGCGGTGGAACAAAACTTGCCACATCATCATCAGGTGTAACCGTCTCAGGCACACTAGCTGCGACAGCGGTAACTGGCGATGGTTCGGGGCTTACCAATCTTCCCGCAGGGGCGGCAAGCAACACTGGTACGGGAAACTTTATCGGTGGTACAAATGCGGGTGCTAACTTAGCATCTGGTGGAGAGTATAATACTCTATTGGGTTATAACGCAGGGAACCTTACTACCACGGGTGACTATAACGTTGCTGTCGGTGAGGGCGCATTACGTGCAAACCAGACAGGCTCAAACAACGTGTGTATAGGCCAAGAAGCTGGTGAAGAATTTCTATTTAATGAAAGCATCTTTATAGGTAAATTCTCTGGTAAGGAACGTTCATCTGGCAACGGCAACATTGCGCTTGGTAGATATACTTGTGGAGGATTTTCTTCTACTTTGTCATCTGGATGGCAAAACGTCTGTATTGGCGTAGACAATGGCGCACAGCTTACCTCTGGTGAAAGAAACGTTCTTTTGGGTAGCACCGCAGGGTTTGGCCTTACTACCACAGACTATAACGTTATGATAGGTGACATGGCAGGTTATAATACTGATGCCGATTACAACACTTTCGTTGGGTCAAATGCAGGTAAACTTGTTACTTCTGGTGCTAAAAACATAATTATCGGTGGCTATGATGGTAACGAAGATGGCCTTGATATTCGAACATCAAGTAACCGTATTGTGCTTTCCGATGGTGATGGCAACATTGGTATGTACATCGACGGTTCACAAGATGCACACTTTGATGGTAACGTCACCGCTTACTCAACCACAATTTCAGACCAACGATTAAAGACTGATATTGAGCGTATTGACGGTGCGCTAGACAAAGTATCTCAGCTTAACGGCTATACCTTTACTTACAAAAAAGATGGCAAAGCATCCGCAGGGGTAATTGCACAGGAAGTTGAAAAGGTATTACCGTCTGCCGTTTCAGAACAAGAAATACCGCTCCAAGCAGAGCAAGGCGAACAATACAAGATTGTGCAATACGATCAGATACACGGTCTACTGATCGAAGCTATAAAAGAGCTTAAAGCAGAGATTGAGGCGTTGAAGAATGCCAGTTCAAAGTAGCGGTCAAGTCTCCTTAAATGATCTTCATGTAGAAGCGGGTGGTACTACTGGTACTGAATGCTCATTTAACGACAGTGACATTCGTGGTCTTATTTCTAAAGATGCAGCTTCGCAAATGCGAATGGATGAATGGTATGGTGCATCCTCTACTTTTTCATTTACCATTTCGTCTAACACACAACAAGGAAACCTAAATAGCTTGGCAACGGCTGCGGGATGGGATGGTTCTGCGGCTTTGGAATGCACTATTAGCTCTGGCGTTTATTTATGGTCTGACAGCACAAGTACGGCGGGGCTTACGGTAAATGTTGCTGGCGCAAAAGTGACCAACAATGGCTATATTATGGGTAAAGGTGGTCAGGGTGGTGGTGAACACGGTGGAAACGCTACTGGTTATTCTGGCGGCCCTGCTTTGAGAATAAGTGCGTCAAGCACAACAATCGTCAACAACTCTGGCGCTTTCATTGCGGGTGGTGGTGGAGGCGGTGGTTCCTATTACCATGAGAACAGGCACGGTGACACCTTTTGGACAGGTGGAGGCGGTGGCGCTGGTGGTGGTTATGGTGGTGATGGTTATTATAACCATCCTAATAGAAATGGTGGTTCAATCGGAAACAATAGTGCTGCGGGTAGTAGCGCTGGCGGTCGTTCTGGCGGGGGGCGTTACAATGGTCATGGTGGTGGCAGAGTGCTTCCAGGTGACGCAACTTACAATGGAAGCGCTACCAGTGGAGGGTATTGGGGAAGCTCTGGTCTAAATTCTCAGTTTTCTGGCGGCTCTGCGGGTGCAGCTATCACAGGCACATCAAGAACCCTTACCAATAACGGTACAATTTACGGTAGCACATAGAGATGACTTCAATAACGACATACCGTTATAAAGATGCAACGTATCAAACATTAAGTGAGGCTAGAACCGCAGGTCAGGCTCATTTAACTTGGCTTTCACAAAACCCTACAGAGCATATGCAAGTAAAGGCAGTCACAAAGACGGGTCCAAATACCTACCATGTGGAAGATGGAGATGGCTTAACGAACGCAGAGATATTAGCGAACCCCGAAGGTGTGTTTTTATGCTCTGGTAACGTCGATGGAACGCTAAGGGAAGTTACAGATTTAGCTTCGGAAGTCCAAGAAAGCAAAACACGTTGGATAGATTTTCAGAGCCTAGCAAATGTTGTTGAGCTTACGATTGTCACCAATGAGGACCGAACGGTAACGGTAACGGAAACACTTCATTCGGTGTCTGGATAGGGAGGTAAGTAAATGCTTGGCTTTACCCCTTTAGCCGATGCGCCTTTAGGTGACAACGCAACAATGACCATTGATTTGAGGTAAGTAGGCTCACAGGTTTGACTTGACTTTAATTTATCAGATTTCACTTCATGGAAATGCGCTTGATGGCAGGGGGCGATCATGGGCCGATTTAGAGGCTGAGAGCGGCTGTAAGCGCGACACAGAGTGGAAAGACCCACTTCTTGACAGGCACATACTAGAAACAGAGTTTGCGTGTTCTGTGAGCCATTTGCGCGTCTGGCATAAAATAGCAAATTCTGGATTAAACGGAATAATTTTTGAAGAAGATGCGATTTTTGAAAGCATTGATGTTTTTCACATTGATGCGATCCTAAAACACCACGACAGCGCATGGCTTGGTTACCGAAAAAACACTCTTGGATATTGGTATAACTGCCACGCATACGCGCTAACGCCAGCAACGGCGAGGCTTTTGATTAAGGGCTTTTCCGAAAATATTATCCCAGTGGACGAGTGGGTTCCTCTGACGCTCTTAAAGCACAAAAAAGAAAACTATTTCTTTGAGCCAGAGCGAGCCAAGCAAATCCCGCGATCAATCAGACCCAGCACAATAGAGGCAAAACCAATGCAAAATCACGTTTTAACAGTCGGCACTGACCAAGGCAAAATGTGGGCGCTTGAGCAATCAGCCAATCGTCATGGCATCAATTATATAAATTTAGGAAAAGGGGTTCACTGGCAAGGCGGCACAATGGAAGGTCAAGGTGGCGGTCACAAGATAAATTTAGCGCGTAATTATATTCAGTCATTGCCAAATGATGATTTTGTTCTTTTCGTGGATGGTTATGACGTTTTCTTTTGCGATGACTTAGCGACAATTTCAGAGAGATTTCGAGGATTTGATTGCGATATTCTTTTCGCCGCAGAAAAGGATTGCTGGCCTCTAGCAAACATGGCTGCTCAATTTCCTATGACGCCAACGCCTTACAAATATCTGAACAGTGGCCTTTACATGGGGAAGGTCAGGCACCTTAAAACTTTCTTGAATGAGGCGGTGATTGACAATCAAGATGACCAGCTCTGGATGCAACAAAGATTTCTTAATCAAAAGGAATTAAATGTCCAACTTGATTACGAAGGATATATTTTTCAATGCAATGATGATGTCTCAGTCGGCAACGGTCAGATTATGAACGGTATGTGTTGCCCCTGCATTTATCATGGCAACGGCGGCCCTGACGCAAAGCGCAGGTTTTTAAATTTAGCAAATCAGTTTGGTTTTATCGAAGATGCACAAAAAGTTGAAAGCCCGTATTATATGGACTTGGACTTTGATGTAGTGGCGAACGATATAATTATCACAAAATTTCTGACAGAAAATCAGTGCCAGTATTTGATCGACATATCTGAGGTCCACGGTGGATGGGAGCCAATGCCTGATGATAAGTTCCCAGCATATGAAATCCGCTTAAAAGAGTTGGGTCTTTGGGACGAATACGAGCGGCTATGGAAAGAAAAGCTGGGGGTGATCAGTGAGAAATATTGGCAACCAATGAAGCACTACGGGCTGCGGGATGCGTTCACAATGCGATATTCAGTCGATACGCAAAAAACACTTGGGCTTCACACAGACGCTTCACACGTCACAGGATCGGTAAAACTTAACGATAATTATGAGGGTGGGGTTCTTATATACCCGCGTCAGGACTTCGATAACTCAAAAGTGGCAATCGGTGACTGCATACTATTCCCCAGCCAAGTCACTCATGGTCATTATGTAAACGAACTGACAAGTGGCGTGAAATACTCTTTGACTATGTGGACGAGTAGATTTGACGGTGATTTAAATTAAGCTGCTTTATTTTATTACGAAATGTAATATAATGCGGCAAATCACTTCGCGAGGTGTAATATGGCAACGGCGCTTGACAACGCCCTTGGCCCAGTGGCGGCACAAATGGTGAACCAATTTGGAACCACCGTCATTATGCGTGGCGGTGAGGTTTCCAGCTATAACGCCGAAACGGGTGTCCTAAGTAAATCGCAACAAGAGCAAACCCGAAAGGCGATTATTTCGGCTGCAAAAACAAAGGCGGGGGGTGCCAGCGAGGTTATAGCGGTAGGGGGGCAACCTCTTTCAACGCAAGCTTCATATGACAAGGCAAACTTTGTTTTGATTATGGCGAGGGCGGGTGAAGCCTTTGCCCCAGAGGTTGGCTACGAGGTCGAGTTTAACTCAAAGAAATACAGTATCACGGCGGTTACTCCTAATTTCTCAGGCGATCTCGTTGCGACGTATGATGTGGCGGTGTCGCTATGATGGATAAAACCTTCGAACTTGACCTTTCTAAATTTGTAAAACAGGCGGGTTTAAACATCGAAACAGCCGTTCGTCGGGTGGGCTTTGATGTTCTCAACAAGGCCAAGGCAAACACACGGGTCGATACGGGGCGGCTGCGGGGGTCTTGGAACATCACAGAGGAAGTCGTTGATCCCACGGTTCTTCCAGAAGCGCCTAACAACGAAAGCGGCTACTACGGACCAGAAACTCAAAATCAGGTCGGATATATTAGCGGCAAGGGTGAGGTTTATATAACCAACAACGTCGAATATGCGCCCTTTATAGATTTAAAAGATAACATCGTCGATCTGACTGTGGCTCAAGTTGAGGCCGAAATAAACGCAACCCTTAGAGAATTAGAGAAGGGTTAGCATGGGAAGTTTTGCAGACGAACGGGCGGCAATAGAAAAGCGATTGAAAGACAACTGGACCACCACGCCGATTGCGTTCGATAACGTGGGCTTTCGTCCAACTGACAGCGAATATATTGCGATCTTTATTCAGAACGCCTCTGCAACTCAGATCGAACTCACAGGTTCAACGCCCCGTCACAGATATACGGGTCTTATTTCAATCCAGATTTTTGTTGATGCAAACTCTGGATCACAAACTGCAAGAAGTTACGCCGATACGATAGCCGCGATCTTTCGGAACCAGACTTTTAGCAGTGGGTCGAGCGGCACAATCATCTGTCGATCTCCAAACGTCCAAAGGGTCGGGGTAGTCGAGGGGCGGTTTCAGTTAAATTTAACAGTTCCCTATTACAGGGACGCAACAAGTTAGAGGTTCACGATGACCGACACAAATCGCGCCTCCCTTTTGCTTGCTCCGCAAACAGCATGGGGAACAGTCGCAGCCAACACTATTGAAAGTAAAGCGATCCGCATGACGGGCGAAAGCCTGACATATAACATTTCAAACACGCAGTCTGATGAAATCAGATCAGATCGAAATGTTTCAGACCTTATCAGAACAGATGCTTCTGTCGCTGGTGACATTAACTTTGAGCTGTCCTACGGCGGGACTTACACGGTTAGCAGCGTAGATTATAACCACGCAATGGATGACCTTTTAGAAGGGGTTATGTGTAGTTCCTTTAGTTCGAACGTCTTGAAAAACGGGACAGCTATTAAAGCCTATACGCTCGAAAAGCAGTTTGCGGGTGCAACAAACGGAAACTTCCACAGAATGAAAGATGTTATGTTTGACGGGATGACGTTAAACCTTTCGGCTGGAAGTATCGTAACTGGCTCTGTGAGCGCCTTGGGAAGCACTCAAGACATTGCTGATGCGACACAACTGAAAGCGCCTAACGCGGCCTCTGTGAGCAGCACAGACGTTATGAACGCCATCGACGATGTTACGCTTATTCAAACGCAAAACGATGTTACAGTGACGAACACAACTCTAGCCGATCAGACAAAATGTATGAATTTGTCTTTGACGATTGCAAACAATTTGCGCGTCAACAATGAGATCGGAACGCTCGGCGCAGCGCGGATAGGTCTGGGTCAGTTCGTGGTCACGGGAACCATGTCCTTATACTTCGAAAACAAAAACCTCTATCAGCGTTATATTGGCGGCAACCCAAGTGGCTTGAAATTTAAAGTTGAGGACAACGCCAACACAAACGGCAACTCTTACACCTTCGAAGTCCCATTGATTGAGTTCACAAGCGCGTCTGTGCTTGCGGGTTCATCGAATGCGGATGTCATGGTCGAACTGGGCTTCCAAGGTAAATACTACGCCTCTGACGCAGCAACCATAAAAATCACACGGGCTGACGCCTCATCTTAACCAAAGGCGCGGTCAAAGGCAGTGACCAGACCGCGCATTTACTCTCGGAGAATAAAATGGATTTATCAGAAGTTAAGGTTGACGGGAAAACGCAAAGCGAGGGGGTTTGGATCGAACACGACACCGAAACCTCTTTTCTTATTGCGCGTATGGGCAACCCTAAATTCAAGCAGCGTTTTACCGCTTTGATGGCACCCCACCAGAGGCGCTATGACGCGGGGAAACTTTCCAATGATATGCAATCCCAAATAATGGCAAAGGCGGTTTCTGAAACGATCCTGTTAGGCTGGAAGGGTCTGCAAATGGACGGAAAAGAACTAAAGTATTCGCCAGAAAAAGCCTACGAGATTTTAGCAGATCCCACGGCTGAAGAATTTTTGGCTTTGATTGTGGAATACGCCCAAGACAACGAGAGATTTAGAAACGAAAAACTAGAGGAAATGGCAAAAAACTAAAAAGCTGGATACGATGGCAGAGCAGTTGGGGCCACTATGAGGAGAAACTACTGCAGGGCACAATCGACGCAACGAAAATGCCTTTTCTGCAATCGCGTCCAGACATTTCACAAGAAGAAGGGGAAATTGTCGAAGCGTTTCAATTTCTCACTTCAAGTCGCAGCATAGGCATGGCGGTTGGGGCGATCCCTTTCGGAGAGATTGCACGATACGCCGAAATGACAGGCCAGATCGACTTTTGGGGTTTTGTGTTCTTGGTTCAATCTTTGGACGCTGAATATGTCTTAATTGCGAGTGAAAAATCGAAATGAGTACACTAGCCAGATTAAATATTGTCGTTGATGCCGACGCCGCAAAAAGACAGCTTCGAAGTTTAGAGGCGGTTGCCAAGCGTAGCGCGGGTATTATTCAAGGTGCGTTCCAAAGATCACTCGCAATATTTCAAGGATTAACGAGGCAGATATTCTCTCTTAGAACGGCGTTTATTAGCTTGGGCGCAGGGTTAATTGTCAGGGACTTTATTCGAGTTGCAAATACGCTGGAACAGGTAAAATTCCAGATGGTGGCGGTCACGAAGGACACAAAGGTCGCCAATCAGATTTTAAAGAATACCAGACAATTTGCGACAGAGGTTTCGTTCAGTTTTGAGGATTTAATTAGCGCGTCAAATCGTATGGCAGCGCAGTTAAAGGGCGACATTGACCAAGTAGATTTTTTCCTACGGGCAAGCGCTGATGTGGCGGCGGTTACTGGAATGACTGTCGATGATGCGGCCTCACAGTTTATGCGCCTCATGGCTGGCGGTACGGGCGCTGCGGATACGTTCAGAGAGCGTGGCGTTCTCGCAATGATGGGCTTTGAACACGGGGCCACGTATTCACTGCAACAGGTCCAAGATAAAATCAAAGAAGCCTTTGAAGATGGGGGGTCTGTGATCGCAGGGGTTGCCCCTCAGATGGCGACAACCTTCGCTGGGTCGCTTTCGATGATCGGGGATAAGGTTTTTGAATTAAAGTCTAGGGTTATGGACGCTGGCGTTTTTGACTTCCTAAAGGATGCGGCTGATTTCATAAATATGAAGCTGGACAAAGCCCTTGAAGATTTAGGGGCCAATGCCGCAGCCGTGGGGCAATATACAACTGGACTTCTTGAAGATATTGTTATGGTTTCGGCAGGGGCCATTGATGGCGTTGTTAATTTAACAACCAACGTGATCAACTTTTTTGAAAATATTAAAAGCGCATATAATACCTTCAATGATTTCACGGGTGGCACCCTTTCAACTTTTGGCTTTCTTGGCTTTATGCTCATGGGAAAGAAGGGTGGCTTGGTTGGCGTCCTTGCAGCTGTTTTGACGACTGTTGCTGATCATATCTCGGCCTTTATTGCCGAACAACTTGCCAACCTAAACGATCTTGCGGCGAAGTCATTGCCAGGTGAGGTTGTGGGGCAAAGTGGCGCATACGACTTTAAGTTTAGTGATATAAGAGACATTGATGGAAAAAACCCACTTGGCTTTACAGGGAAGTTTGGGGACAGACAAAAAGCCCTTGAAGCATTTCAAAAGGAACATAGGGCGGCAGTCGGAGATGCGGGAAAATTAAGTGAACTATTTAACAGGTATGGCGTAGATGTTCATTTAGGCGGGGAACATTTCCGTAAACGCGCCAGCGCGGGTCGGCACTCACTTTTCCCTGACACATTTGAAAGTTTGCGAGCAAATGCTGAAGGCTTTCGCACTCAAGCCCAAGATTACAGAAGTGGCAATGTTGGCTTCAGACACACAATGAATGAAGCGGTTAGTGCGGTTTTGAAAAAAGCAGGGATTGATATGGATGAACGCGGCGAAAACATGGGGCCGCTTCGTCTTAGTATCACCGAGGGGAACTTCACTGGCGCAAGCGATGCTGCCTCAGAGTTCCTTGATTTCGTAAACGGGCGAAGAAAAGATCGCAGGTTTAAAGGACCACCGAGTGTTTTAGGCCAGCCAAGCGGCGGCACAGGCACGAGGACAGGCACAAGTACAGGCACGGGCAAAGCAACGCCGCTCGCAGCGCATGTACTCCAACAACAACTGAACGACGAAATCGGCAAGATGATCGACAAGCTTCATCAAGGCGAAATGTCACTTGAGCAGTTTAACACTCAAAAAGACCTCATGGGCAAGCTAATCGCTGCGGAAATTCCTTTGGTGGGGGAACTCACAAAAGAGCAACAAAAAGAAAAGTCGAATATAGAAGCGCTTCATAAAGCCTCTGAGAAATACAATAAAATGCTAGAAAAGCTTGGGGTCACATATTCTGACACTGCGAGCAAATTTGGCGAAGGCTTTATGAGAGCGGCGGCTATCGCTGGGGATACTGCGGAGAAAACCATGCAGTTCGGACAGCAAATGTATCAGGGTCTTGAGGACGGTTTAGACGCATTTATCAGAACAGGTAAATTTAATTTTGCAAGCTTCATGCGTGATATGGCGCAAGAGTTTATGATTATGACCGCAAAGCTGGCGATGTCGAGATTGGTCACATCTATGTTCGGCGGCTTTATGGCTGGTGGCGGTCAAATGGTGCCAAATCGTGCCTATGTCGTGGGGGAAAGAGGTCGAGAGGTATTTGTTCCGAATGAGGCGGGAAGGCTTTATTCGAATGACCAAATCGGGGGCGGTGGGGTCACAATCAATCAAAGCTTTGACTTCCGAAACGCTGATCAGTTTACCGAAGCGCGACTTCGCCAAAGCGCAGCAGTGATTAAAGAGCAAACCCGACAGTCGATTTATCAGGATATGCAAGACGGTGGGCAAATTAGCAAAATAAGTGGACGGAGATAATGGCGCTTATAACCTTTCCCGACATCATAAAACCTTCTGCCTTAAGTTTTGGATTGCAAGGAAGCGCACAAGCGTTTCAGTCTGAGTTCACGGGGTCCAGCCAATATGTCAGGCTTCCACATGCGCGATGGTATGGGTCGGCAAATTGGGAGAACCTGACAGGGGATGATTACGAGAGTTTAAAGGTGTTTATGACCCAGCTAGAGGGGCCATTTAACACATTTGCGTTTGGCGATGTAAGTAAGGACACTCCAAGTTCGGGGATGCCAGCAACCGTTGTTGTCGAGGCGAAATCACCAGCAAACGCTCACACTACAAGTCTGACGGTTGGGCGAAGCTCAAGCGAAAGCACTACAGCAATTAGCGGAACACAAAGCGTTTTCAAAAAGGGTGATTATTTTCACATTACCTCAAGCAAGGGTCAGGAACTAAAACTGGTCACGGCAGATGCAACGCTCACAAACACAGGAACCTCGGCAATATCGTTCGCTCCCGCCCTTCGTGGGGCTGTTTCAACTGGCGCAAATCTAACGCGGCACAGTCCAAGGGCCATTATGCGTCTTGCCAGCAATGATCAAAATTCATGGGATATTGCGCCCCCGATTTTGGGGTCATTTGGCTTTAGCTTTCTGGAGAGTTATTAGTGTCAAGAGATTTCGATAGCACGGCTCAGAGTGCAAGGTCAGGAGACTTTGCACGGGCGTATTTTGTGCGTCTGGTGGTTCCAAACTGGACCGCAGCCCCTTTCACAGATGGCATTTTGCGCTTCAACACCTCGGCTTTAGATTTTGATGTAAACGGTCCAGATGACAGTCAGTCCCACACTTATTACGGCAGCGACGGTGTGCTGGAAATCGCAAACATTGCGGAAACGGCAGAGCTTAAACGAAACGGCCTTCAAATGACGTTTTCGGGCCTTAATAACGAACTTCTAAATTTATTTTTAACAAGCGACTACGATATCAATAGAACAGAAGCCTTTGTTTATGACGGAGCAATGAACCCAAGCGGAACCACTGAACACGCAAATTTAAATTTAGTAAGGGTTCACAAGGGCAAAGTTGACAGTGTTAAATATTCCACTTCTCAAGAAAACACGACGATTACGATAAAAACGGTTAGTCAGTTTTCAGATTGGTCGCGCCCTCGCATATTTGCCTTGGGTGACGTGTCTCAGAAGGAAAAAGACAGCACGGATCAGTCCCTTGGGTTTCTCGCTAGTGGTGTTGGCACTCTGCAAAAAGTGACGTGGGGGAGCGGTGAGTAAACTACACCATCATATTATGAGGGCTATGGCGTCGAAGTTTCGCTTTGGCGAAAATGACTGTGTTTTGTTTACGGGTCGATATTTCGAAAAACTTGGCGCACCCGTGTTTCAAGTTATAGAGGACAATGTAAAAATAAACCGAAAAAACTGGCCTAAGTCTTATACTGAACTTAGAGCCGTAGCGCACAGTTTTGGCTATAAAAACGTCAGCCATATGCACGAAACCCTTATCTGGCGCATGGGCTTTAAAGAGGCTGAAACCCCCCAAGACGGTGACTTGATCCTTGACGTGGACACCCACAGGCTCGGCCTCGGCTGGCATGGCGGGGGTGCGTTTTTAGAAGCTAGTGAAGGTATTGTGATCGCTTGCCAGACTTTTAAAAAGAGGTGGGTTTATGACGGGTCTTGAGTTTCAAGCAATCGCATATGTGATGTCACTGGGAGTGAAGTCTTACACTGTAGCCAAGGTCATTGTTTATACCGCAGCCCTCGTTGCTACGGGCTACGGATCAAGGCGTCTTGCAGAAATTAAAGCCAAGGAAGCCGAGCAAGACATGGCTCGTAGAGCCAGAAATCGCGCTGTTGAAATCCAAAATATGCAGTATGGGTCAACAGGAAACAGGCGCTTTATTTATGGCGAAATGATCGTCAATGGTCACTTGGTTTTTCAAGAGACTGCGGGGACCGACAATAAAGATTTATATAGAATGCTTTACTTGGGCGAGGGTCCAATTAATTCGGCGACTGAAGTTTATTTTGACGATGCACAAATCACAAATCTTTCTGGCGACTTGGACGGGGCGGCAGGGGTTTCTGTCAATGGGGGAACGTATAACGGTTATGCGATGGTCGGTGTTGGCTTAAACGGCGGGGCTGGCACTGAAAAAACCAACATACCAATCATTACCAATACAGCGTGGAACGCCAACTGCAAAATGACAGGAAACGCTTGGCTGACTTATCGGTTGGTTCACAATAATGAGGTGTGGTCGCAGGGTATCCCAGAAGTTCGGGTGAGGGTACAAGGACGAAAACTTTATGACCCAAGGCTAGATGGCGGGGGTACTGGCGGGGGTACTGGCTCGCACAGATACGACGACAATTCCACATGGGCATACTCGAATAATTCTGCACTTTGCGTTTTGGATTTTCTTATCAACGGAATGAAGGTTGATGTCGGTGACATTAACTTTGCGTCATTTAGAACGGCGGCTGATATTTGCGATGAAACCGTCAACATCCAACTTGCAAATGGATCAAATGGCACACAGGCGCGATACACGACGAATGGAGTGGCCTTTCTTGGTGATGAGGTAATCGCAACGCTGGAACAGCTTTTGACGCCCTGCCACGGCTCTCTGGTTGAGGAGGGCGGCATCATACGGCTGATAGTCCCGAAAGACAGTTCAACCGTTGTCGTGGGCCTTACAGAGGACGACATTATCTCTGAGGTCAATATCAATATTAACTCGGAAGTGGCAAATCGCATCAACAAAGTGAGCGGGACGTTTACAGACGGTTCGAGCAACTTTGAGCAGGTTGATTTTAGCCCCATATCCAGTTCGAGTTTGATCACAAGCGATGGTCGAGAACACCTTCAACAAATAGACTTGGCATTTGTTACTGATGAGGCTCGCGCCCAGAGAATTGCGTCTATTGTCCTCAAGGAAAACTCCCTGACGAACACTATGGACATCGTTCTCAAGCCAAAATTTAGCTACTTAAAAGTTGGCGATATTGTAACGGTCACTTTTGAGCCAGAAAAACTTGCGGATGTTGGCACCGACAGCATTGTCACAACTGCTACAAAATGGAGAATTTCAAAATATCAGCTATCGGCAGAGGGTGCGGTACGGGTTTCTTTAGAAGAATATGCCGACAGTTCTTATACATGGAACACTGCAGACCACGATTATCTGACCAGATCGGCTCTCGTAAATAGTTTTATTGACACGATTACTGCGCCCACACTGGGGACACCCTCAAATGAAAGCTTCTTAGATGAAGCGGGTAATCAGGTTCTTGCAATGCGGGTTCCCGTTACGCACGGGGGTCACCCAAATTTCACACACACAGAAATTAAATTAATAAAATACAGGTATAACAGTTCAAACGTATTACAGCAGACAAACATATTTGAGACTGTAAGTCTTAGCGCGACTGAAGGTTCCGTTTTATTCTTTGGCATGTCTAGTGTGCCTCCCATTGGTTCGGCGGCTGGTGATTATTTAAGATATTCAGTGAGCGCCAGAACTCATACAGAAGGCGGTAAAGTTTCGGCTGAAGCTACTATCAGTCAATCGGTTATCGAAAGTGGTGGATACATCACTAAAGATACAACGGCACCTTCCCAGCCAAGCGCACCGACAATCACGGCTGGCGTCAAGCAGCTTACGATTTCATGGGATAATTATACCCGTCCATCAGATTTTTCTGAAATGAAAGTTTTTGAGGTAATTACTGGGTCAGATTATCTGCGCGGAACATCATCAGGAACAAGCTTTGTTCACACTGGCCTAACGCAAAACACAAGTCACGAATACAAAATCATAGCGGTGGATAAGGTTGGAAACGAAAGCACCGCAAGCGCAACAGCCAGTGGTACGGTTGCTGCGGATGTGCAAGGCCCACAGGGTCCAGCGGGTCAGAGTGGGCTTGCCTTGACCCTAAACGGCGCTGATATCCCCATGAACAAACTAACGGGAGAGCCACCAACGGAAACAGGCGTTGATCCTCGCCCCAATAACTCGACAACTCAAGCAAAGCTTGATGAGGCTTTCTTAGCTGTTAATCCTATACTTTCTGCAATGAGCGACATTCCGTCTGATGCTACGGTTTGGGCCAGATTTGTTATGGTAAAAGAGCAAACATTTACCACAACTGCCGCTCAGTTGACCTTTACGCTTACGGGGGGCCATACTCCCGACGAATATACGCGGGTTATTTATGACGATAATGAGCTTATAAAGGGCGACTTCACATCTGCGGCTATCGATAGCTCGGGAAATAGTGCTTCTATCACGCTGACGGATCAATTTTTAAATCGTTTTAATCTCTCTGCGGTTCCATCGGGAAAAACAGTCGAGGTTTATTATATCCAAGCCTCCGCAAGAAAATGGGATTATGCAAATCAAGACTGGACGGACAATGCCGATAGCTTTGATGCGCCCGTTGTGTTTTCTCCTTTGGTTTTATCAAAAGAGGTCTTGACGCAATCCCTTGCTGCAAATCAAATTACGGCGGGGCAACTCGTAGTAAATAGAGATGTTGATCTCTTAGACGGTGCGGCTTGGCGTATTGGAAAATCAGATTATTCAGATACGACGGATGGTATATTCTTTGGAAATCCATCGGGAAGTGGTGCGACAAATCATTCTTTCGCATTCACCGCAACAAGCAATTCGGGGACAGCCAATGAGCATGGCATCGAAATTACCCCGCTAGAAACAAAGCTTATACAGCCGAAAATTACCAAACAAGCCACTGGCGCGGTTTCGGTTTCCGATCAACAAACCGCTACCTCAACGGACATAGACATAAAAACCACAACTACAAACCCCAATGCTCGAACCGTTACCATCAATGCTATCGGCGGTGGCGGTGGGGGCGCGGGTGCCGATAGTCAATCTGGATCGGCGGGAGCGGGTGGAAATACCACTTACACCCTAACAATAACGGGCGGCTCTCAGGCGGGAACATATAATGTAACGGCATCAGGCGGCGCGGCAGCAACGGGTTATGGTGCCGCTAGAACGGACGGTGACACTGGTGAAAATTCGGCAAGGGGTACGGGTGGATATGGCGGCGGTCATTATCAAGATGGTGGAAATGGTGTTTTAGGGTCGGGCGGCGGCGGTGGTGGTGGTAAAGATTACAACTGGCTCACAGGCTCAAATAAAGGTGGTGCGGGAGGCCGTGCAGGTCAGCACGTTTCCAATACTTACGACATATCGGATGCTGCAACCGTTACACTTGATGTTACGGCGGTTGGAGCGGGTGGCTCGGGAATGGGTTCAAGCCGTGGTGACGGTGGCGATGGTGGTACTGGTGTCGTATATGGGACCATTGAAACGGTAGGGCTTGATCCCGTTATCTTGAAAACCGAGAGCGAGTTCAAGAGAGCCGCCCTTGCTGATGGTCAATTATATTCTTCTGCTTATCTGACAGCAAATCAGGTTTATAAAAATAACGGCACACAGCCCGTATTTATTTCATGCTATCAGGGCACTTCTGGCGGCGGCATTGGGTTTTTATACGCAAGGGGCAGCGATACTGATGGATGGGTAGTGGTAGGTAGGCGCAAAGATAACGATCAAGAGGAAATACTCGGTTGTGCGGTTATTCCTGTCGGTGGTGCCTTTAAACAAACTGGTGGCACAACTTACCGCGCCATGTTGGGCGTCTTGAGTTAGGGGGGTTAAAAATGTATTTTTTGAACAAAACGCGAAACGAATATTTTGAATTGCTTTTCCCAATATCTTCGAATGAGGATTACATAAACAGCCTTGATACAGACGACGAGATCATAGCAACGCCACAACGCCCCGACTGTTACCATGAATGGGTGGATGGAGCTTGGGTTGAGAATACATCCGAAAAAACGGCGCAGAAAACGATTGAGGGGCGCGGAGAGCGCGATAAGCGACTTTCCCTTCATGTTGATCCCGTTGTATCAAACCCTCTCCTGTGGGCCTCTCTAAGCGCGGAGAAGCAAGGTGAGTGGACGCAATATCGAACCGATTTATTGAACGTGCCGCAACAATCAGGCTTCCCCAACACAATTAACTGGCCCTCAAAGCCAGATTAGACATTTAAAATAAAAATTTATCTGATATTATTACATTATGTAATCATGTGAGGCAAACATGGCTGAAAAAGAATATACCCTTTCCAGCAGTGAAATGGACAGGTTGATTTCTAAGTCGGCTCACGCTGGCGCGAAAAAGGCTCTGGCTGATTTGGGCTTGCATGATGAAAACGCAGCAACCGACATCAGGGAAGTTCGAAGCATTCTTGACGGTTATCGCATTGCAAAAAGGGGCTTTCTGAGTGCCCTTGGTAAAGCGTTAGCGGTCTGTGTTCTGGCAGTCCTTGGTTTCGGAATTTACCTCGCAGGGGGCTTAAATGAGTGATGACGTATGGAAACGGGCGGCAAAGCACGTCTTGAAGGTTGAAGGCGGCTATGTTGATGATCCAAACGATGCGGGTGGGGCCACAAACTGGGGCATTTCATTACGTTTCGTAAAGCAGTCAGGGGTTGACCTCGACATTGATGGCGATGGTGACATCGACGCAGAGGACATGAAGGCACTGACAAAGAAGCAAGCCTTGAAAGTTTATAAGGCGCACTTTTGGGATGGTAAGCCATATCCAAAAATGAAACACGATGAGGTCGCCATAAAATGCTTTGACATGGCAGTAAACATGGGGCCGAAGCAAGCGAACAAACTGGCGCAAAGGGCGGCAAACGATTGCGGCGAAAACTTGGTCGTCGATGGGGTTATCGGCCCAGCTTCTTTGGCTGCAATGAACTGGATAGACGAAGGCTCAATGATGAATGCCTTGAGAAATCGACAGGCTGATTTTTACCGAGACTTGGTGAAAAGACGCCCATCATACAAAAAGTTTTTAAAAGGCTGGTTAAACAGAGCGGCAATGTAAGCGCAAAGACGCTGCCACGCCCGCGGAGAGGCCCACCGAGGCCCAGAACGTAGGCAAAGCACCCTGACGCCGCAGGGTGACAAAAATGATCTGTGCATTAACCTCTGTGGCATTCGGAATGTACCCTCTTGGGGTCATGTATAAGTCGTGCATTTACAGATGCCCGAAAGAAATATCTCCATACTATTATAACTACCCTCAATTTATTCGCGTTCGACCCGAAAGCCGTTGCCCACCCTCGTTGAACGTCAAGGGGGTAGGGAATGGTTGACCCCTTTACAGCATTCGCGGCGATCAAAGCCGCAATTTCTGCGGGTCAAGAAATAATGTCAGTGGCCCAACAGATCGGCGATTTTTTTGATGGTTTGGATGACCTCAGAAACAAACACACAAAAAAGAAGAACAGCATTTTCAACAATGAGGATGAAAATGCGATGGAAACCTTTGTTCAACTTCAAAAAGCGAAGGATGCCGAGGAAGAATTAAGGCAAATTGTGATCGCCACTAGAGGGTTCTCGGCTTGGGGTGAATTACAAGAAATCAGGGCAAGAATTAGGCGCGAGCGCAAAGAGCGAGAAGAGGCACAAAAGAAAGCGCGAGCGGAGCGCATTGAAGCCATTATGATCTGGGGTTCATCAGGTCTTGCTTTGGCTCTGGGTCTAGGAATTACCATCGTAATTATCTTGGGGATACAGGGTAAGATATGAGATTAATTAAGAGGCGCAAGTATTATGTTTTATTTGATAAAAAAGGCTTTTTGATAATGCAGTCAAAGTGCCGAAAAACTTGTATTGAATATGGAGTAAACCTTGCTTGAGGCTGTTGGAAATCTGCCCTTTGCAATCGACACAAAGTCGAACATCCGCGAGCAACAGCGCGAACAAGAAATCATGGAAAATCATCAGAAATCAAAGGAACTCGCCAAGGCGCACAACCGCGTTCACTTGGCAGAGCAAATACTGCAGCAAAACGCCGAATTGCAACAGTATAAATACGATCAGTTTGCGAAGTCTGTCAAAGAACAGCGCGAGCAAGGCGTAATTCTAAATGTGGAGATATAAGATGGCGACAAAAGCTGGAAAGAAAAAGCTGGAACTGGGGTCTGAGTTTGCAGATTTAGACCGCGATGGTGATGGCATTGTTTCTGATGAAGAAATGAAAATGACCAAGGAATATGTCAGGCTCGACAACGAAAATAGAATGGCTGACCAACAACGGCTGATGGCTTGGGCCAGTATGGTTTTTGTCATGGCAGTGGTCGCGGTTCAATACACACCACTGGTCAGCCTTGAGAGGATTGAAGCAACCCTTGGCTTTGTGAACACCGTTGTTCTGGGGCAGTTAGGAATTGTGGTCAGCTTTATGGGCTTTTCTGCTTTGCAAAAGAAAAACGGAAATGGAGCGAGTAAATGATACAGGCACTTATCGCGCCGATTGCGGAATTGGCAGGGGGCTGGCTTAAAGGAAAGGCTGACGCAAATGCGGCGGCGGCTAATTTAAAATTAGTAGAGGCCGAGGCGAGAGCCGCCATTTTAAAAAGCGAAAAGACAAGCCTCGCGGATTGGGAAAAGCTCATGGCGCAAGGGGCGCAGCACAGTTGGAAGGACGAATTTTTTAGTCTGATCCTCGCGGCTCCCTGCGTTTTAGCCTTCTGCGGGGAATGGGGCCGACAGATCGTGCAAGATGGATTTACTGCTTTGGACGCTATGCCCGATTACTACCGTTATTTTTTAGGTTGTGCGATAGCTGCGAGTTTCGGTTTGCGCGGTGCGTCGAAGTTTTGGGGTAAGTGATGGTTTGGGCGGCAGTGTTTTTACTCTGTAACGCCCAGCAATGTTTTACGTCTGGCAGTCCTGTGTTCTCGACCAAAGAGGTTTGCGAATATTCGGCGAGCGAATACGGGCTGGCAGTAATCAAGAACACATATCCATATTTTCAGATTGTTTCTTGGAAGTGCGTTTCTTTTGGAAGGGAAACATAATGACAGATTTAAAAATTCCTATCGCTTTGGTTTTTGCAATGCTTGCCCAAGTGGTGGCGGCAGTCTGGTGGGTTTCAGAGCAAGCGCACCAGATCGAACAAATGCGAGGCGAAATCAAAACGCTAACGGAAGCGGTAGTGCAGCTTGAAATTGATGCCGACGATCTGATCAAGTTTGCTGAGTTTACAGAAAACAAATGGCGCGAGGGATACGACCAAGACCCTAGCTACACGCGGATATTTGGGCAAAAGTAGTCCATTAAGGTTCAGCAAGGTGTGATAAAAATATGCTAAAATCAACATTTTGTGCCAG
>Ga0213858_10000388_pt1 | contig 21201 bp, 12 predicted proteins | sample PICome_FD_160122 | JGI IMG/M metagenome (GOLD analysis project Ga0213858, IMG submission 160122) | Coastal seawater microbial communities near Pivers Island, North Carolina, United States - PICO245 | ecosystem: Environmental > Aquatic > Marine > Coastal | place: USA: North Carolina | collected... | reverse complement strand
AGGGTGTCCAAGGACAACAAGGCCCTCAAGGACGACAGGGTGCAACTGGTAATGTTGGACCTCAAGGTGTTCAGGGACAACAAGGACCGCAGGGTCGTCAAGGTGCAACTGGTAATGTTGGACCACAGGGTGTCCAAGGACAACAAGGTCCACAGGGTCGCCAAGGTGTGACAGGTCCTATGGATAGCACTGGTGCGACAGGTGCTCAAGGACAACAAGGTCCACAGGGTCGCCAAGGTGCAACTGGTGTCACTGGTGCGACAGGTGCTCAAGGACAACAGGGTCCGCAGGGTCGTCAAGGTGTGACAGGTCCTATGGGTAGCACTGGTGCGCAGGGACAACAGGGTCCTACAGGTCGCCAAGGTAATCAAGGTCAACCAGGCCCAGACGGTCCTCAAGGCGCAACAGGTGTTGCTGGTGTCCAAGGTCAGCAGGGTCCAGTCGGTGGATTCGGTAACGCAGTATTATTCAACACATCGACTACGTTCCCATCGAATGTAAACGCAACAGCCTCCAGTGGAATTAAATCTTTCCGCACAGTTGATAAGATCTTTGTCGGTGACGTTTGGTGGCACATCAATACAGGTCGAGTATTCAGATCAACACAGAATGTGACCGGAACAGGAAACGCTAACTTCACAGAGTTGACTAACAATCAAGGATTTGTTGATATGAGTGGCCTCCTAAATACAGGGACAGCACCTAATGAACGACTTGAGTTTTCGTCAACGTCTATAGACATTTTTGATAACAACAATAGTTTGAGGGTGAAGATCGGTAAGTTGAACTAATTGATATCCCCCCGCAAGGGGGGGTTTAACCATAGGTATATAATGTTTACTATAATTGAAGATTTTTATTCTAACCCAGATGCAGTTAGAGAATACGCCCTTAGTCAAGAGTTTAATGTTACAGGAAACTACCCAGGCCTTAGAACACAACCATGTTCTGGTGATGGTGGTTATCACGAACATCTAATCGAACACTTCCAATCCATCATAGGAAAAGAGATAACCTACTTCCCTACTGATAATTACAATACCGCATTCCAGTATACAACACAAGACTCTCGAACGTGGATTCACCATGATGAGATGTCTTACGCCGCAGTCATATACTTAACCCCCGACGCTCCACTAGACTCTGGTACTGCGATCTATCGCCATCGTCCCACTGGGATTATGCGACATGGTCCAGACGTTGCAATTGACTTCAACGAGTTTGAGTTCTTAGAGTCGGACTGGGAGATGGTCGCAGAGGCAAAGAACATTTATAATCGAATGGTCATCTATGACTCGATGTATTACCATCGCAGTGTAGTGCCTGGCTTTGGAACTGACCAATACAACGGTCGACTGTTCCAGACATTCTTTTTTGATGCGGAGTAATTATGAAACTATTGACAACCTTGCTGACCTCTAATGACATTCCAAAGTTAGAGAGACTAATCAGATCTGTACAAAACGTTGTGAAAATATCTCCCATCGAATGGGAAGTGGTGATTGTGGTCAATACTATTCATGAAGGATATTACGAACAGGTACTTGAGATAGACCAACCATTTCGTATCGTCAACACAGAGAGTAATGGTAAGCCGGGAATGGGCAAGAACGCGTGTCTCGAAGTTTTCTTACAGAGCGATGCGGACTATGTTTCTCAGATTGACGGAGACGACTTCTTATATCCTTCCTATCTCCAATCACTGTACAACCACATCAAACACTTCCCATGCATAGATGTCTTGGGTGTGATACCGTGCGACTGTATCTGTGACTACGCATTGCAGTCCGGTCACCGATGGTGGGTGAACGATAAATACCATGCCAGTGTGTGGGGAACTTCTATGTGCGCACCCACCGATAGCATGGGACCGCAGGTCAGTCATCTGTTTATAGATGAGAGACCAGTCTCTGTAGACTTCATCATTCTACAAAGCCGAAAGTCTGCGCAATATAGATTCAACACAGATATAGGTAATGGTGAAGATCACGCATACACCTACAAACTTTTGGGAGAACACCAGAAAGGAAATCTCTGTTACTTCTTGTCAATGTCCAGCGACCTCTATTGTATCGACAGGACGACAGAGGGGAGTGCCCAGAAGGTTCACGACTATGACGAATACCTTGGACCTCTAAGAGAAGAGGCTTTGCGTCATGTCAGTCACCACAGAAGTAGTCCATATGAACTGCCTGTTATCTACAAAGAGTTATTGATGAATCACCTACAGAAAGAGACGTGGTTAAATAATTTTCTGAGAGACTCGTAGAATCGTTATAAATATGAAATATTATTTCTATTCAGGAAAGATGAAATGCCAGCTATTGTTAGACAACCTTTGAGAACCTCTCTTGCTAAGGATCTCCTTGCAGGTGTTCTTGGTACTGAATCTGACTACTACATTGGTATCGGTAAGTCCGATATCTTTGGTACAGACGACACAGTTCCAGCACCAATAGATTCTTCATGGGAAGAACGAGAGTTCAGAAACAATTTACAATCCATCAAGAAAGTTGAGGGTGCGGTCATGGTTACCCGCAGATACAACTGGACTCAGGGTTCGAAGTATCTTGGATGGGACGACAAAGTATCACCTACGGGAAGTGAGTTCCCGTTCTACGTAATGAACAGTGCAAAAGAAGTGTACCTGTGTTTGTCGCCTGGCATTGATGACACAGGGGTACATCAACCTTCTATGGTAGAACCAAACTACTACGATCATGCTCCATTGGATACATCATTGAATCCAAGTGAACCTATGCAGTGGTTACCATTCACATTATCGGATGGTTACACATGGAAGTATATGTTCTCTCTCACTCCCGAAAATATTTACACCTTCCTATCATCAAACCACATTCCAGTTCAACCATTAGAAGATGAACTGAGTGACGGTGACTCTATCGAAGATCTACAGTGGCACGTTGCTGACAAGGCGATTGGTGGTCAGATCACAAACATCATAGTAACTGACGGTGGTACTGGATATGATGAAAACAATCCACCAACGGTAACAATCTTAGGAGACGGTACTGAAACCGCAACAGCAACAGCAGTTGTTAAAGATGGTGCGATCGTTAAAGTCGTATTAGCATATCGCGAAATGGCAGGAGATGTAGAGACAAGAAATACCGTAACGTCATATGGTAAGGGATACAGTCGTGCGATAATCACATTCTCAGGCAACGGTGAAGAAGATACCGATGCAGTCGCTCGTGCAGTCATCACATCCAGTGCTGGTCTAGGTGCAGATGCTGCATCTGATTTCAAAACAAGTTCGGTACTAATGACAATCAAACCAAACGGTGATGAGAACAATAGGTTTATCCTAGAGAACTCTTTCCGACAAATCGGTATCATCAAGGGTCCTAAGAAACCAGACGGACAACCGTATACTGGCGCAGGAGATAAATGTCTATCTGCTATTACCATGAACGTTAACGCTTCATTCGAACACGGAAAGTTAATTCGAAACGAACCGGACAACGGAGCAAGAGCATACGTTGATGAAGTCATTGGGCCAGTTGTCTTCTATCACCAGAATGATTCTACTGGATACACATCTCTTGATGGAAACGTGGTTCAAGTAGACAATACAAATAAGTCTGGGACAGTACAAAGTTCTACCGCCAAGTATGGGATTGATCGTTATACTGGAGATGTGTTATACATCGAGAATCATCCACGCATCCGTCGTGACGCAGAACAACAAGAAGACATCAAGGTTGTCATCACAGTCTAGGGTAAATCATGGAAATCAATGCAAAGAAAAAAACTGATACGACTTTCAAGTTAGATTACCGCGACTTTTACGACGCGGATGACGGATACCATCGAGTTCTTTTTAATTCCGGTCGTGCACTGCAAGCACGAGAACTTACTGAGTTACAGACAATCATCCAAGAAGAGATTGCGAGATTCGGTGGTAACATATTTAAAGAAGGCGCATTAGTAAAGCCTGGTGGTGTCACAGTAGATAACAAAGTTGAATTTGTTCGTGTCACACCGACCAGTATCGTTCCGGAAGGAATCTCCGCTCTTACCAATGATGCTGGACTAAAGGCGAAGGTTCTATCAGTAGACGATAAAACACTTTATGTCCAATACACAGACACACTCTCAGACGCTGGTGGTGAGCACCCACCGAGATTCTCTGTGGGGGACGACACTGAAGCAGGAACCCTAGAGGCGTCTGGTACCGCAACCGTCGCACACTTTGCTGCGGGTGACTACTTTGTACAGGGACACTTCGTCCATGCGATCGGCGGTTCTTTTGTTCTTGATAAGGACGGGACTGATCACCTAGATTCAGACGGAAACCCGAAACCAGTAGACATCGGATTCAGAATTGAAGAATACGTTTTCACTGAAGGTGATGATGATTCTTTGTTCGACAACCAAGGTGATGTGCCAAACATAAGTTCGCCGGGCGCACACCGATACAAAATTCTATTGACACCGACCACACGCGAACTATCGACTGAAGACAACTTCGTTTTTGTCGCACGTGTTCTCGACGGTGTCATAACTCGCGAGGTCACAAGTCACGACGGATACAACCGTATCAACAAACTCCTTGCCCAACGTACCAAGGAAGAGTCGGGTGACTATATCGTCGATGACTTCACCGCAATCTTCGAAGACCTGAATGATCAGGAACTTCTATTAGACGTGTCCGAAGGTATCGCATACGTAGATGGATATCGACTAGACATCGGTCGTACACCTATCAAGGTACCACGCGCACGTTCCTCAACAAATCCACAATCAGACAACGTTGCTGCATCCTATGGCAACTGGGTTTACATAGATCACGAAAGTGCAGAAACCATCGGTCTAGGTGATGTTGAAAACTTCGGCAAATTGGATTTGATCGATTCCGCTGACAACAATATAGGAAGTGTGAACTTACGAGGAATCGAAGAAGACCAACTGGGTATGAGGGCATACCTGTTTAACATCTTTATGAATGTAGATGAGTCTTTCAGTTCTGTTGTTAAGATGTCAACCCCAAATGGGTCTAGTGTCACTTCAACTCTGAAACTAAAGAATGCGGATGTTTATGGAACTTCAGATAACAATCTGTTGTTTGATCTTCCTCAATCAAGTCCGGTTGCAGACAAAGTGGCTAACATATCATATACCGCACAGGTAGTCGAGAGAACATCTCCTACCGGCGGAGTTATCGGACCTCTCCCAAGAGGGGTTGAGTCTCAGAACTGGATTATCGCAGAAGAAGATGGAAATGTCTTGACAGGAGAAATATCGGTTCCTAGTCTTGACGGAACATACACGGGACTGGACGACGCGAAAACTTATGCGATCCTATATTACAAGGCGATAGACGCTACCGCTAAAGAAAAGGTCTTAACTGACGGTGAAGTAAATGTGACCAGTGGATACGACATAATCTCTACGGATGTTGTAGATGGATATGAGTTGACACAGGTAACCCAAACCGTCGACAACATTTCTTCAGACATAACATTCATGTACGAAATGGATGGTGGTCAACGAGATAACTATTATGACTTTGTCAGATTCAATCTAAAGCCAGGAAACACTATACCAACAGGTGCGACAGTATCTGTCAAGTTTAAACACTTCGCACACAGTTCGGGTGCAGGTGGTTTCTTCTCTGCAAGTTCATACAAGACAGGTGAGGGTCAGCTAACTTACGACCAGATACCTTCGTACACAATGCGTAACGGAACTTCCATATCACTTCGTGACGTTATTGATTTCCGTCCATCTAAGAATTCAGACGGAACATTTAAGGTGATGCCTCTACCACAGAACTCATCCTCTCTGGTTATTAATAATGTCGAGTACTACCTACCTCGTATTGACGTTCTGGTAGCAAATGTTATGGACAGTTATGGTGATGTTGGTTTCGGTGAGCTGCAAGTAATTCAAGGTCAACCTTCTGCATCTCCTAGACCACCAGAGACACCTACGGGATCTCTTCCTCTATACGTCTACCGACTTAACGCATACACCTTTGACTCCACAGATCTAACAAGTGAGAAACAATCTCACAAACGATATACGATGAAGGACATTGGTAAAATCGAGAGTAGAGTAGAAGGACTATATGAATTGACGACTCTAAGTTTACTGGAGTCTAGTACGCAATCACTAGATGTATTAGACGCGAACGGTAACCCTAGAACTAAAGCGGGATTCATCGCGGACAACTTCTCTTCATTTAACTTTTCGGACGTGAACGGGTTAGACTATCGTGCATCGGTAGAAACCACAAGTGGACAGATGCAGCCGTCTTTCAGAGAGAACCTTGTTAAGTTGAAACATGATGATTCTTCAGGCAGTTCAGTTCGAACCGGAGATTACGCAACTCTGCCGTACACACACGCTCCATTCATCACGCAGGATGTAGCCACCAGTACCATGAACATCAACCCGTTCGCGGTTATCACGCAGGAAGGTCACATCACACTATCACCATCAAGTGATGAGTGGGTGGAGACTCGAACTCTACCACCAATCATGCAGACGGTTGTTCGTCGTACCCCACCACGTAACCTTGGTGTGGGTTTCAATGACATGTGGAATTGGAACGGATTCAATCGTTTTGATTCATTAGAAAGGTTTGGAGAAAACATATTCCCACTAACCACCATGTCAAGAAGCGTTCAAGAATTTATCGGAGAACGTGTTGCGGGTGTTGAGATCATTCCATTCATGCGATCGCGTCTGGTGTCGTTCAAGGCAGAAGGTCTTCGTCCAAACGCAAAGGTGTGGGCATACTTCGGTAGTCGTAATGTCTCTTCATGGTGTCGACCAACAAACACATTCGTTGAGTTTTCAACAACCGATTCTGAAGTGGGATCATCACAGGCATCCGCAACTGGTATCGTTGGTTCGGGTCAGTTGACAACCAACAACAGAGGTGAGGTCGTTGGACAATTTCTAATTCCAAACACAGATGCTTTAAGATTCCGTACTGGAACCCAAGACTTCCAGATCCTAGACATCAATGTTGACACCACATCCGCGAGACTAACAACAGAACAGGCGGCGGAGTCACTGACGAACTCTATCGCTCCTTATACATCGACCGGAACTATCGAGTCCATCCAACGTACTGTCAGGACTACACGTATACCACAACGAGTTCGTCGTCGTAAGGATCCGCTCGCGCAGTCTTTCTTCGTTGACCCAGCCGAAAATCCAAACGGTATCTTCTTAACTAAGGTGCGCGTCTACGTACAGAGTAAAGACTCTACGATTCCGATGCAGGTTCAGATCCGCCCAGTAGAAAACGGCATACCAACAACTACTATTGTACCAGGCTCAGTGAAGTTTGTCAAACCCGAAGACATCACGCTCGCACCTAACACAGACATTGCAAACATTCGATCTAATGGAACGACCATTGAGTTTGACGAACCAGTATACCTAACCGCAGGTGAAGAGTATGCTATCGTCCTACTTGCAGAGTCGGTTGAGTATAACGTATACGTAGCACAAACCTACGAGACTATTATTGGTGGTAACGAAGGTAAGGTATCGAAGCAACCTTCACTTGGTTCTCTGTTCATGTCACAGAGTGGTTCTACTTGGACACCAGATCAGACAAAGGATCTAATGTTCGAACTAGAACGTGCGGAGTTTGACATGTCGGGATCAGTACACCTAGTCAATGCAATTCTACCTTCAGTGTCTCTGGGAAGCACCCCGTTCAGTACAACGAGTGGAAGCAATCAGGTTCTAGTAAGACATGTGGGTCATGGATTCAGTGCACTGGATGAAGTCACATTTGCAAACACGGCGGTAGTCGGTGGTATCGACTTAAACGGAACATTTGTTATTGACAACGTGACACCTTCAGGGTATACTATCGTTGCAGGACAGGGGATAACAGCTACATCAACAGAGACAGGAGGAGACGTTGTTGTCGATTCCGTATCTTATGCCTCAACTACTGCAACTCAAAACGTTATGTTCGATGAGTTCACGCCTCAGATTTCTTCAATCACGCCTAATGGAACTTCTATCTCCGCTCAAGTGGATACGTGTGAAGGTTCTTCATATGGTGGAGATCGAAACAATACAACTACCGGAGTCTCTTATTCGAAGGGTCTTAACATCCGTGATGTTTTCCTTAACGAAGTTAATACATTCACCAAACCTTCGGTGGTAGCGACTGCGGATAACAAACAGGATACATCTGGTAATCCGATACCAAGTTTAGAATTCATTTTAGGTCTTTCGACATCCGACTCTAAAGTATCTCCTCTTATCGATTTGCAAAGAGTGTCGATGCTTGCACTAGAAAATATAATCGGATCGAACGATGAAGCCCAACACATTACACGACCAACAACCATCGATGAAAGTTCGGTGGGTTTAAAAGTAATCTTTGGCGCGAACCGTCCAACCGGATCTTCATTTGAGGTTTATGTTAAGACTTCTGTTGATGATGACTCTCTGGTAGACGCCCCTTGGGAACTATTGAATGTGGACAATGCTGTCCCTTCAGACGACAATGTGTCTGTATTCCGCGAGTACGAGTACACTAAAGAGAGTCCGGAAGGATCTACCGTACTTGAGTTCACTTCGTTCCAAGTCAAGGTTGTTATGAAATCAAACAACTCGTCCAAGTCACCACGTATTCGTGACTTACGTGTAATCGCATTGGCAACGTAATGAATAAATACCAGAAGGTCGAAGGACATACTAATCTAGTAAGAGACAAACAGACAGGGGCGATCCTGAACACTAACCGTGCAGAAATCGCAAAGGCGAGAAAAATAAAAGAGGCTAAGAGACTAGAGACGGAAAGAATGAACTCACTCACGGAAGAGGTAACTACCCTGAAGAACGAGATGTCTGAGATCAAACAATTACTTACCCGTCTAGTGGAGAACAAAGAATGAGTCACGGCGACGACACAATACAGAAAGTCGACCTCGCGGATAATATCAACGCGGCGTTCGATAAGATCAACGAGAACTTTGAACTACTAGACGCAGGTTTAGATCGTGACGAAGTTATTGCTCTTATCACAGAACACTTGAACGACAACCCACACTTCTCTCTACAAGAGATTCGTGATCATATAGAGGGTGCCACTCTTGACATGAGTGGTAACAAAGTTTTATTCGGCAACATGTATTCTTCGGTATCGGACTTACCGGACGCCGCGACACATCATGGTATGTTCGCGCATGTTCATGACACTGCTGCTGCATACTTTGCGCACGGTGGACAATGGATTGAACTTGCGAACAAGAGTGATGTGGGTACGGGGTCTTCGGACGTAGAGTCTTTAGATGACTTGGATGATGTCCAGTTTAGTTCTCCCGTGTTGGTCGGTCACGTCCTCAAGTGGGACGGAACCAAGTGGACTAACCTAGAAGATGCCAGTGGTGGTGGTGGTGGTCCAACAGATCCAGGCCAGAACGGAACATCTTACTATCAAGCAACAATCTACCAGAGATCTCCAACTCAACCATCAACACCCAATGGTGGTACGTTCGACTTTCCTTCAGTTACACTAACCCCACCTTCGGGTTGGTCAGGTACCATCCCAGCAGGTGATGATGACCTATGGGCGTGTAACTTCCTATTCAGAGATTACCTATCACAACAAGGAACGATCACCGCAACAGATTGGTCAGAACCATATAAGTTGGGTGGTATTGTTGACGCGAACAATGGCGACTCGTATGCTCAAGTTTCTATCTTCAAGAGATCGACAACATCATTGACCGCACCAACGGGCGGATCATTTGATTTTGGATCTCAGGTATTAACTCCACCAACAGGATGGTCTATCGTTCCCCCTCTGCCACAAGACGAAGATGGCAATCCAACGGGCGACTTATACATTAGTTCTGGTATCGCAACTAACGCGGGACTTGCGGATCCTACGGGTGAAGACACAGACATCAACTGGACTAACCCAGTCAAAACCTCTACAGGTTTGGACGGACAAGACGGTAAGTCTATCTTCGAGAAGGCAGTATACCGCAAGGTTCCTAAACCAGACGGATGGAAAGTCGGTGACGCTATCCCAGCTCCATCTAAACCAGAAGGCGGATTCTTCGATTTCGGTAACGAGGTGTTTGGTGGTGACCCACTAGATTCCGTTGCAGGAGAGTCGGGTGTTTGGTTCGAAGGTATACCAGAAGGATCGGGTGACGTATGGTCATCTACTTATGCGTTCAGTGTCGTCGGTGATACTGGAACAGACTATGCAGTGGCGGACGGATGGAGTGAACCCACTCTGGGTATTATCGAGAGTGTGTCAACATACTCCAAGGCTCTATACACACGATCCGCAACACTACCAAACCCTATCCCAGATAACAACGGCGTGACATACAGTTTCACAGACGATCGATTTGTGAAGATAGGTGATACAGATGTCGTTAATGGTGTAACAGACGGGACGTGGTATGAAGAACCGCCAGAGTTAGACCTAGACAATCCTCTGAACTTATATGAAGTAAGGACGACTGCAAGTCTTATTGGGTATCTTGGTACGGACAACACATTAACCTTCAGCGCACCTAAACTAGTAATGAACTATGCGGTTGACGCAGAGGATGGTTTTAGTTTCGTACAGTTGAGTGTTTACAAGTGGTCGAATACTGATCTTGCAAACAATGCAGGCACACCTTCAGGTGGTAGTTTCGACTTCTCAACGAAAACCTTTACACAACCAAGCGGGTGGTCTAAGACCATACCGGAGAACCCAGACGAAAACGATGCAAACATGAAGTTGTATGTGTCGTCGGGTATTGCTTCGACAAATGGTTTAGCAGATGGCGAAACCGTCGATACCACTATCGTTTGGTCTACACCAGACGTAACGACCGCCGGTGGTTCTGGTCGTGATGGTCGATCCACATTCAGAGCAGTTATTGTTCAAAGATCAACCGGAACACCAACAAGTCCAACGGGTGGTTTTGTAAACTTCGGTGCTGACGCTGTAACAAGAACACAGGCAGAGGCTGCGGCCGCAAACGTCACGTCCAGTGGAACCCTAACCATCGGCGGTAACTCTTTAGTCCCACCGGACGGTTGGTACGATATCGTTGCAGATATTCCATCCGATCAGGCACCGACAGGTAAGATCTGGGCAGTAGAATATCAATTCGCCACAGATGGTGATACTGGTGTCGAGGTTGGTGGTACATGGTCTGCACCATACGAAGATCACAACAATGGTGAGGACGGTTACTCAACCTTCTCCGCATCTGTTTATAAAAGAAGTGCCAACAAACCACCAGCAGACGGAAGTGGTAACTGGGGACCAGTCGGCGCGACATATAGTTTCACCAATGATCGCGTAGAGAACTTATCTGGTGGATGGACAGAAGATCCACAAGAATCCAATACAGATCTCGATCCACTGTGGTTATGTCGTGCGACGGCAACTACGCAAGGTCTTACTGGAACAGACGCGACACTGACTTGGTCAGAACCAGTAAAGATTTCAACCGATGGACAGCCAGGCGAAGTAGACCCAACTACTATACCTCAACAAGAGAACGGTTATATCTACTACCTAGTTGGGGACGGGACCAATGGTCCAGACACTCCAACCGCAACCAGTTTCAATTTCATAGGAACCGGAACGGTAGGCACTGACGGAACATTTGATGGGTTAACAAACAACTGGTCTATCTCTCCACCGCAAGACACGGATCTAACCGGAAGTCTATGGGCAGCAAGATTCTTTGCAGTAGAAGATACTGCGGGAAGTCGAACTGCGACAACTGCCTCAGGTAACCTATTGTTCAGTCCTCCGTTTAAGTCATACTCATTCGATGGTTTGGTAACCTTTACAAACACACAAGGTGCCCTGAGTCGAGACAATGGTGGCGCAACAGTCATCGATGGTGGATTCATTTCCGCAGAAACAATTGACGTGGGTTCATTAAAATCAGAAACATTGACCGCGATCACTGCGCACGTTGAAAGTAACTTAACCATTGGTGGAACTGCGACAGACATAGATACCACACAGGCAGACGACTACTCAGCGTCGGGTGAGAGAATGGTTCTTACCGGAGAAAATATTAGAATTTATGACGCAAGTAGTACGGATGAGTCCACAGGTCTTCGCGTCAAACTAGGGAAACTGGTATGAGCCACGGAATAGAAGTTTATGGTCCGGACAACTCGACCGTCGTATGGTCTAGTAATATTCGAGCGTCTAACATACAAGTTTTATCTTATTTCGATTTGACTGTAGATTCAAGTCCATCATTCACTTGTTTAGATGCTGATGATCAGAGCAAAGTCGTAATAACTTTTTTTAATACTAATCAGGTAACTCCCCTTAGAGGAGTCAAGGTCACCTCAAGGACTTCTACTGGTTTTACAATCGGTGGAGTCAACTCTTTTTCTAACAGAGAGGGATATGTGATAGCAGTGAGGATTGCATAATGACTTATGGATTAAAGGTAGAAGGAACAGACGGTGGCGGAAGTTTTCTTGTCACTGACACAAACCTTAACCTTATCAATTTACAAGTGGTGGAATCTGGCACCGGACACTCGTTTACATTAGACAGTCCTCTGGGTCCTACCGATCTATTGTTTGTTAAAAACCCACAACCTGTTGGGGGTAGTTATGACACTCACATAGAATCGTATCAGGGAACGACGGGGCAAGCTTTTGCTTATTTCTATGCTCCAGAATGGTACTTCTGCAACATACATCCGGTCACTAATGTGGTTCAGTTTTGGGGTGGAAGTTTTAGAACAGTTTTCACAAACACCATTCAAGGTACGCAGACTCTAGTTTATCGTGGTTGGGAAGTGGAGATGGATTACTTCGTTGTTAGAGACGTGGGTAAAATCTTTGCAGATGGACAAAACAGAAACGACGATTACGGACTTCAGATATTAACGTCGAATGGAGATACTGCGTTTGATTCGAGAGCGGTGATAACCAACAAAACATTTCATATAAATGCGGTTACCAACACAACAGCTTCTTGGGCACCACAGTCTAGTACAGAATATTTCCCATTTGGTGTTCATGGAAGTTATACCAACATCGAATGGACTTCATTATTGCAAACGATACATGATCCGGATCTAGCTATATTTTGGTTAAGGGCTATATCGATTAACAATACTGGTGCTTACATTTACGATGGTGAGTTCCAGTTTGATGATGGTGGACAAGATGTAATTTTCTATAGGCCGGGTTTCGCTATGTTTTCCGCAACCCTACACACTGGCGGATCCTCCGGAGGATCCGCATCGTCTGGGGACACAAGTAATAGTGGTGACGATGGAAGTGGTGGTATCAGCGCTAGTTTAGAATTCGCAAACGGCGCAACCTTCATGCAGGAAGGTGTTGGAGGAAACGGTTCAATTACAGTCAATGCTGTTGTGAGTGAATCTGGAAACTATAACTTCAAGGTTATTCGTAAGTCTCCAGAAGATGGTGGGGGTGAAGTGGGAACTGGAGAATTCTTGACTGCTACTGGGAAATATTTTCAGGCAGCAACTAGTTCTTTTACCTTTACTGCAAAAAACGATTATGTGGCAGAGACCGGATGGCAGGGAGAAAACTTTACCGTAGAACTAAGAACAGGAATAACTCTGGGTTCTGGTGATTTATTGGCGTCTGTCGACTTTACTTTATACGATGACGACAGTGGTACTAATCTGGTAGGAACAACCACAGGAAGTCAATACAACATTTATAGTGACGACACTAGTGCTGCGGTTCAATTCTATTATGCATCTCAGGGATCGGGTTCGGTCAATGCGAGAATACGATATGGTTCTACTACTATTAAATCATTTACTTTGCCACAGGACGTTAACACTACGGTTCAAGTAGATAGTCAACTACCTTCCGTAGGAAACAGCAGGCAGTATACGTTGCAGATATATAATGGCAGAACTTATGTGGATGCGAAAGTATTTAACATATATAGAGATACCTCTGCGGGACCGTTACAAGGAACAACTCCTACGAGTAACCCAAGTATTCAGAATGCAACAAATGGTATCATTCAGTTGCCAGCGGATGTGGGCGATTTGACTTTAGAATATTCAGGAATGACTGTAGGTGAAGAGATGAGAATTTTGGATACAACGAATAGTAATGATGTTGTGTTAAATGCCACTCAGGTTACATCGACCACTCAATTCTTCAACTTAAATTCTGTACCAGCTCCAGGCAATTCAGAATCTTTAACGCCTCAGGTCAGAAGGAACGGTGGAAGTTGGGTCTCTAAGCCTGGGGGGAATGTTACAGTTAACCGATCTCAGAACAGTGAAGACGACACAGGTAATGGTGGTATCGACACGGGTAACGATGACACGTTCCCTGGCGGTATAGCAAACTAAAGGAAATTAAAAATGTTAAAATATGTAGCTTATGTTAATATGGAGAGTGGGAGAGTCGCAAGATCCGTTCTCCCTCAACACGGAACTCCAGCTCACGGTACCATTGTAGACGACGGAAAAAACAAAGCTATCTGGATCACGACAGAAAATATGCCAGAGGGTTGTGGGGATATGTCATATCTTTCACAACAACACTGGTATGATTTAGTATCAGATGAATGGGTTCATGTTGGGGTAAGACCCAACTCCCATGCTTATTGGGATAAGGATATACCCGGCTGGAATTGGGATAGAGAGTTATTACTCAACGATATCAGAAAACAGAGGAATATCCTATTGGCCCAATCGGATTGGACACAGTTACCGGACGCTCCTATCTCAGAAGAAAAGAAACAGTCTTGGTCTCAGTACCGTCAAGCGTTGAGAGATCTTATAGATAATTTAGGTGATCCAAGTTGTATCACTGACGTGGATTGGCCTACTCTTTCGTAAGATCAACATCAACTGTAAATTTTCATAAAATGTGTGTATACTTCGGTTGCACACATTTTTTTTATTATAAATAACTCTTGTCATTAACCACAAAATCCTTTTAACTTAAAAGAGAGACGATATCGTGTCAGCATCTAGTATACCACTAAAAATTCAAAATGCTAATGGTGACCTACAGGAATTCACTCCATCGGATGAGTTGTATCTATCCTATGCAGTGGGAGAAGCGTTAGTTGCGGCCGCATCTAACGACGTTGGTAATATCAGTTTAACTGATGGCCAATCAATCGGTTCGTTTGTAGATTCTTACTACAATGAAATATCTGGTACCCACCCTGCTTCACAGATCACGGGTACCTCAGTGACCACCACTCTGAAGCAAGTGAGTGGCCCAGCAGACGAATCCGGTGCAGACTTTGTCCGTCCAGTAGGTTATTACGACGTTGCTCCAAACCCAGGCTTCTACGAAATGGTAGACGGGGACTTGGACAACTTAGCAGGTCGTGTTCTGTCTAACTTAGTACAGAACGACTATATCGGTACTTTCAAACTGTCCGCTACTCAACCAAGTGCAGACTATACAAAGTTTATTGACTCTGTATTTTCTGACACTCACGGTAACGGCGGTGCAGGTACCGTAGTAACAAACTATCACATTTGGATGCGTACTTCTATGGCGTCGGTTGCCCCAGTTCGCCCAGTAGCGACAAGCTACGATGGTACTGGATTCAACGGTCTAAAAGAAATGTCAGATGCACAGATCAAGTATACACTAGGTCAACGCATCAAGTCACTTCGTGCTACTTCCGGAGCGATTGGTTCATACCAACTACGTTCAACAGCACAAGGCGCACCAACAGTCCCAGGCACATGGGTGTCTGTAGGTACTGCACAGAACACACGTCGTACACCAGTTGACGTTGCATACGCAAGAACTCGCGTATCTTCATACAACCGTGCACGTGTTTCTGCATACACTCGTACTCGTGTATCTTCATACACGCGTGACAGTGTTTCAACATTTGCTCGTACTTTTGTAGGAGACTACACAGGTACATATTCACGTGACTTCGTAGGTAACTACTCACGTAACTTTGAAGGGAACTACTCTCGTACTCGCCCATCATCGTACTCAGGTACATATGCACGTACTCGCGTTTCATCGTATTCACGCACTCGCCTAACAGCGTTTACTGGATACTTCGCGGGAACATATAACCGTGCTCGTGTTTCGGTTTACACTCGTAACCGTATCACACCATTCACTGGTACATTCTCACGCACACGTACTTCATCGTACACTCGTGGACGTGTATCATCTTATGCAGGTACTTACTCACGTAACCGTGTATCAACGTACTCAGCAGACTATACTCGTACTCGTGTATCTACATATACCGGAACGTATGCGGGGACTTACTCCCGTCTACGTGTTTCTGCTTACGCTGGAACATACACACGTACTCGTACATCTGCTTACGCTGGAACATACACGCGTACTCGTACATCTGCTTACGCAACTGACTTTACCCGCGTCCGTGAAGAAAACTTCGCAGGGACTTACACTGGTTACTATACTGGCGTATTCTCTCGTGCTCGTGTATCAACATATACGCGTAACCGTGTAACAGGTTTCGCAGGTAACTTCATCGGAAACTACTCTCGCAGCTTCCAAGGTAACTATTCACGTAACTTCGTGGGTAACTACTCTCGTGGTTTTGCTGGAGACTTCGTAGGTAACTACTCTCGCGTATCAACACGCACATCAACTCGCACACGTTACAGTGCTTACGCAAGAACACGCATCACTAACTATGTTGGTGACTTTGCTCGTGATCGCGTCACTAACTTTGCGGGTAACTTCGTAGGAAACTACGCTCGTACCTTCGTAGGAAACTACGGTGGTAACTTTATCGGAAACTACGCTCGTGACTTCGTTGGAAACTTCGTTGGTAACTACGCTCGTGCATTCGTAGGCAACTACTCTCGTGCATTCGTAGGTAACTACGGTCGTAACTTCCTTGGAAACTTTGTCGGTAACTACAGCCGTAACTTCCTTGGTGACTTCACCGGAAACTACGCTCGTGGTTTCGTCGGTGACTTCGTTGGAAACTTCGTAGGTGACTACGCTCGTACTTCAACTCGTACATCGACTCGCACACGTTACTCAGCATATGCTCGTACACGTGCGACAAACTATACAAGAACTCGTGGTTCAGCTTACGCTCGTACTCGTGTTACTAACTATGTTGGTGACTTTACGCGTACATCTACTCGTACCAGACCATCTACGTTCTCTTACGCACGTACTCTATACTACGCAGGTGACTTCGTAGGTAACTATGGTCGTACCCGCGTAACAAACTACACTCGTGCTTCAGCGGTAGGTGTAACCTACACAGGTAACTACACACGTAACCTATACTACGTCGGTAACTACGCTCGTGCATTTGCTGGTGATTACGTAGGTAACTACACACGTAACCGTGCATTCTCATACGTAGGAAACTACGCTCGTAACCGTGCATTCTCGTACACTGGCAACTATGAAGGCAACTTCGTAGGAAACTACGTTGGTAACTTCTTGGGTGATTACGTAGGAACCGTTTACTACGTAGGTGATTTCGTAGGTAACTATACAAACACTTTCACCACAAACTTCACACGCACATCGGTTCGTACATCAACTCGTACATCTACTCGTGAAGTAAACTATCAACGCACACGCGCTACAGATTACACCAATAACTTTACCCGTTCGTCAGTAGCTACGTACACTCGTGAAGTAAACTATCAACGCACACGCGCTACAAACTATAGTCGAAACGTGGATTACACGACCGACTTTGTGGGTAACTATACTCGTACAGGTTCATCGACTCGTACCTCCGTTGGTACTGCAAATGATCCAGGCTTCTCTCAGGTGTATGCTGGTAACTACTTCGGAACAACGACTGGTTGGGAAATAAACACTGAAGGTGGTGTTGGTTTCCACTCGATTTACCGTGACGGTAACCTGATCGACGCGTTTACTGGTAGTGTACACATGACCTACAGGGACATTGGTGGTTCAAGATACTACAGAGGAAATTTTCAAGCAAACTACGGTTCTTTCCGTACTGCATATAAACTAAGTAAAGCACCAGGCACTATCTCTACAAACTATATTGGTGACTTTGCCAATACAATAACTCGAACTTCTTCGTTCGTAGGAAACTTTGTAGGAACTGCTAATTACACTGGTAACTTTGTTGGCGATTATGTGGGAACTGTTCCTTACACTGGTAACTTTACTGGTGACTTTACTGGTAACTTCATAGGTAACTTTGTTGGCGATTATGTGGGAACTGCTAGTTACGCTGGTAACTTCGGTGGTAACTTCGTAGGCGACTTCGTAGGTAACTTTACTAATACGTTCCAACGTACCCGTGCAACAGGATATGCACGTAACGTAAACTACCAGAGAACTCGTGCTACTGATTACGCTCGTACTCGTGTTACTATCTACACACGCGATCGTACTGGTACCTACACTGGAAACTACGCACGTACCCGTGCTGGTAACTACACTGGTAACTACACCCGTACATCGACACGTACACGTTACAGTGCTTACGCACGTACTCGCGTTGCGACAGGCACTTACACACGTGATCGTGCAGCGACTCTATACTACACAGGTGACTTTGTAGGAGACTTCGCTGGTAACTACTCACGTACTTCGACTCGCACATCGACCAATACTGGTTACTACACACGTACATTGAGCTACGCTGGTAACTTCGTAGGTAACTATGCTCGTGACTTCGTGGGTAACTTCGTCGGTAACTATTCGCGTAACTTTGTGGGCGACTATGTAGGTAACTTCCTAGGCAACTACGTGCGTGGATTTGCTGGTAACTTTGCTGGTGACTTCGTGGGTAACTATGCACGTACTCGTGTAACAAACTACACTCGTACTCGTAACTCTGCTTACACACGTAACCGCACACAGAACTTTGCGAACTCTTACGCTCGCACACGTGAAACGAACTTCACTGGTTACTACACACGTAACCGTGCATCCGCATACGCTCGTACTCGTTACAGCGCATACGCTCGCACACGTGTAACTAACTATGTTGGTGACTTCACACGCGATTCAACCCGCACATCTACTCGTAACCGTGGTTCGGCTTACGCACGTGATCGTGTAACCAACTTCGCTGGTAACTTCGTAGGAAACTACGCAACAACGTTTACAGGTGATTTTGTTGGTAACTATGCACGTGGATTTGCTGGTGACTTTGCTGGTAACTTTACTGGTGAGTACACTCGCACATCAACGCGCACTCGTTACTCTGCATACGCACGTACTCGTGTATCTGCATACGTCCGCAACCGTGGATCATCATACACCCGTGACCGTGTAACTAACTTTGCTGGTGACTTCGTAGGTAACTACGCTCGCACCTTCACTGGTAACTACACACGTCAGTTCGCTGGTGAGTATGTTGGTGATTACGTAGGAACGTTCGCAGGAAACTACGTCGGTAACTTCACCCGTCAATTTGGTGGAAACTACGTCGGTAACTATGCACGTAACTTCGCTGGTGATTACGTAGGTAACTATGCACGTAACTTCGCTGGTGAATACACTGGTACTTACTCTGGTACTTACGCTCGAAACTTTGGCGGAAACTACGTAGGTGACTACTCTCGTGGATTTGTTGGTGAGTACACTGGTGCTTACAACCGTACATTCACAGGTAACTACTCACGTGACTTCTCCGGTCAGTACACACGCGACTTTGCTGGCGACTTCGTAGGTAACTACAGTCGTGAGTTTGTTGGTGAGTACACTGGTGCATATGCACGTGACTTCGTAGGTAACTTTGTAGGTAACTACAACCGTGGGTTCGTTGGTGAGTACACTGGTGCTTACTCTCGTGACTTCGTAGGTAACTACTCTCGTGTCCGTGTATCTGCATACGCACGTATCAGAACATCTGCTTACTCAGGTGCATACACACGTGACCGTGTTTCTTCTTACCTAGGAAACTTCATCGGTAACTACTCTCGTGACTTTGGTGGTAACTACACCCGTGAGTTCGCTGGAAACTACGCACGTAGTTTCGTCGGTAACTACATCGGTCAAACCATCTCCGATACACAGACACACGTTACAGATGTATACACACTATATGTAAGGGTTGCATAAGCGACCCTTCTATGTTATAATAGAAGTCTGAATACAGGTGGGTCTTCGGACCCACTTTATTAGTCATATACATAGATTTGAATATTGAATTGAACCCTTTTGGAGAATGAGTAAATGAGTTATAGACGTTGGATGGACAACGCATTCTGGGAAACAGAAGAGAAGAAAGAACTAAACTGTATCCTAGAAATGGAAGATGATGTTGGTCGTGTCACCCGTCAACAGATGTTGTTGGCAAGACATGATCGTGATGGAAATCCTAACGAGTTGTTTGCGGAAGTCGTGGATGCGCTTGGTGAAGAGTTGATCGATAAGGAAACTACCGATCGAGTCGAACGCAAAGCTGCGGAGGCGGAAGAAGAGAAGCAACGTGAGTTAGAACATCAAAAGGCAAGGAAACTTGAGAAACTGTTTAACTACAAACTAGAAGCGTTTGAAGTTGAGGAGATCAAGAACTCTAAGAACCGCAAGTTGAAGGCAAAATTGCGTCGTGCTAAATCTAAGATCGAAGTGGATATGTACTCGATCATGATTCTACAAGACCAACTAGAGGCCGAGACAGATGGAAAAGAGTAAAGGGTTTATTATCGTTGCGTCAAAGAAACGCAACTTTTATTTGTACGCAATCAATCTTGCAGAGTCTATCAGGGACTACTATGAACCAGAAGAGGAATGCAAGATCTGTTTAGTGACCGAGGAACGATTCCTTGATGACCGTGGTCGAGATGTCGCAGACGATATTCTCTTATGTGACGATCACTACCGCGCTAAGTTATGGGGTATGGCGAAATCGCCGTATGACCTAACGATGTATATCGATGCTGATATGGAAGTAGAGCACGAAGACATCTGCAAAGTTTGGGATGAAATGAAAGATCATGATGTGGTCTTTACTGCCTTGACAGATGATCGTGACTACATATATGCAGAACGTGACTTCGACACCCCAGAGGGTGTCTCTAAGTTCACACTATGCGGTGCAGTATGTTTATATGATATGTCCAAACCGATTGTGCGTGAGTTCATGGATGATTGGTGGGACTTGACATTCAGACAGATGAATGACACTTGGTGGCCAGACGGGTATGCGGACAGTCTCAAATCTTGGGACCAGTTCTCACTCTGGTGGTTGACCGAGAAAGAAGAAAAGTATAAGGATCT
>Ga0213858_10000387_pt1 | contig 21216 bp, 32 predicted proteins | sample PICome_FD_160122 | JGI IMG/M metagenome (GOLD analysis project Ga0213858, IMG submission 160122) | Coastal seawater microbial communities near Pivers Island, North Carolina, United States - PICO245 | ecosystem: Environmental > Aquatic > Marine > Coastal | place: USA: North Carolina | collected... | reverse complement strand
TCAAAATCAATTAAAAAACTAATATTGGAGTAATTATGGAATTAACACGTAATTTTAGTTTACAAGAATTAATTAAATCAGACACTGCTATTCGTTTGGATATAAATAACAATCCAAACTCAGGTCAGATAGAAAAACTTAAAGCACTTTGTGAAAATATTTTACAGCCCGTACGTGATCACTTCGGCAGAGTAAAAGTGACTAGCGGGTTCCGTAGTGAGCAGCTGTGCCTAAAAATAGGTAGCTCGATCAACAGCCAACATGCCCGTGCAGAAGCTGCGGATTTTGAAGTGATGGGTACAGACAATGCTGAGCTAGCTGATTGGATAAATCAAAATCTAGACTATGATCAATTAATATTGGAGTTCTATACTCCTGGTGAGCCGAACAGTGGGTGGATACATTGCAGCTACACACCTGATCAACCAAGAAAACAGTTCTTGCATGCATATAAATCTGAGGGTAAAACTAAATATAAACCAATAATAGGAAAAGCAAAGGATTTAGTATGACAATAAGTAGATCACAAATGACACAACAGATAGATGGCAAATTACGTGGTGCCAAAGATGAAAAGAAAAAAGAAAAAAAGAAATTATACGTTAAAAAATCCAATAAAAAGAATCCTCTCGCTAGGACATTTACTGTTTAAGCCTAAAGTGATACAATCTAAAAAGTTGTACAACCGAAAGAGGCTTAAAGACAATGACAAAACTATGTGCTAGAGGCAAGGCTGCAGCCAAAAGAAAATTCAAGGTATATCCCAGTGCATACGCGAACGCATATGCTAGCAAAATTTGTGCTGGTAAAATAAAAGATCCATCAGGTACAAAAAGAAAAGATTGGGGTCCTAAGAAAGCTTACATGGGTAAATTCATAGAAGTTGAAATGGATGGTAAAAATTATTCTAATTTATCTTCAAAAAAATATTACGGCGATTTATTAAAATGAGTGAACGAGGCTCATGTTGGGAAGGATATGTCCAAAAGGGCATGAAGAAAAAAGGTGGGAGAATGGTTCCCAACTGTGTTCCAGCAGGTGGCATGAAAAGAGGTGGCCTTAAAAAATGGTTTGATGAAAAATGGGTTGATATAGGTTCAAAGAAAAAAGGTGGAGGATACAAAGAATGTGGAAGAAAATCTGCAAGTGGTTCAAAAAGAAAATATCCAAAGTGCGTCCCTGCTGCAAAAGCGGCAAGGATGACAGAATCCCAGAGGCGGAGTGCCGTTGCAAGGAAAAGGTCAGCAGGTAATACAGGACCAAAACCTACAAATGTTAAGACTTATGCATCTAAAGGTACGTTTACTAAATTATACTATGGTGGTATGATAGATTACTAGGAGAAATTATGGACGAAGCAACAGAATACAAAAAATATTTGAAAGCATTAAAAGAAGCGACTAAGAAAAAGAATACTAGTGCAGCTGATTACATAAAAAGAAGAAAACAATTAATGGGTGTTAAAACATTCTCTTGTGGTGGTATGGGTATCGCTATCAAGGGGGGAAATTTTAAAGGAGTAAAGTAATGAAAAAAACTATGACGAAAAAAAAAGCTGGTGGAATGCCAATAGGTGGTGGAAAGAAAAACTACAAAATGTCTGGTATGATTGGGGCTAAGACAGGTAAATTAGTTGGCAAACAAAAAAATCTACCTCCACATTTGCAAGAAAAAATATTAGCGTAAGGATGAAATGGCTAGTTCAGGAACTACAAGTTTTAACCCATCAATTGATGAGGTCATTGAAGAGGCTTACGAAAGATGTGGCGTAAGAACTAATTCTGGTTACGATTTAAAATCTGCTAGAAGAAGTTTAAATCTTTTATTTTCTGAATGGGGTAACAGAGGTATCAATCTCTGGAAAGTAAAATCAAAAACAGAAACATTAGTTAATGGACAAGTAACTTACAATACACCAAGTGATTGTAATGATGTTTTAGAAGCTGTTGTAACTGTTTCAGGTGGTAATCAACAAACCTTAACTAAAGTTTCTAGATCTGAGTACATTGCGATTCCAAATAAAACTGCAACAGGAACTCCATCGCAATACTATGTTGATAGACAAATTACACCAACTATAAGTTTATATTTAGCTCCTGATACAAGCGCAGTTACTAATATATTTTATTACTATCTTGCAAGAATTGAAGATGTAGGTGCTTACACTAACACAGGAGATATGCCATTTAGATTTTTCCCTTGTATGGTTTCAGGATTAGCTTTTTATTTATCACAAAAAATTGCACCAGACAGAATTCAAGCTTTAAAATTATTATACGAAGATGAACTTAAAAGAGCATTAGAAGAAGATGGACAAAGAACATCTGTTTATATTTCTCCTAATGTTTATTACCCACAAGGATCATAATGGCTTACGCTAAAGGAAAATATTCCCAATCGATATCTGATAGATCAGGACAAGCTTTTCCCTATAGAGAAATGGTTAAAGAATGGAATGGATCATGGGTTCATACATCTGAATTTGAAGCCAAACATCCACAATTAGACCCTAAGCCTCACACAGCTGATCCTGTTGCACTATGGAATGCTAGACCACAAAGAGCAGCTCCTGTAACAGTTTATTTAGATCCACAATATTGGCCAGGTCAATTTACATCTAACGGAATGCAACCATCTGAAGACCCGTTAGAAGAAAATAAAAAGAGACAAGTAGATTCTTCAGTAGGGAGTGTTACAATTAGTATATCATGACGTACGCTGAGCTATTACAAAAGGTTAGAGATTACACTGAAGTTGGTTCTTCGGTTTTGAGTGATTCTATTATCCAAGGGATGATCAGAGATGCTGAAATGAGAATCTTTAGAGAAGTAGATGCAGATTACACTAGAGAATATGCTACAGCCAATGTTAATATTGGTTCACCTTATTTAGATTTACCAAGTTCTCCAGCTACAACATCTACAAGAACGTCTATAATTGTAAGATCATTTTTGGTTTTTGATTCATCTCAAACACCGACTACTAAAGATTATTTAGACAAAAGAGATACAAGTTTTATATTCGAATACAATGCAACAGGAGCAACAGGAGTTCCTAAATATTATGCTAATTGGAAGGAAACAACTTTAATAATGGCTCCTGCACCAGATGCTCAATACAAAGTACAATTAAGTTATATTTACTCACCTGAAGCACTTTCATCTACAAACACAGAAACATATTTATCAAAAAATGCTCAGGATCTATTATTTAATGCGGTAATGGTACAAGCTTATGAGTTTTTAAAAGGACCGATGGATATGTACAAAATCTATTCAGACAAGTATAATGTTTCTATACAAAGTTTTGCGTTGGAACAAATGGGTAGAAGACGTAGAGATGAGTATACGGACGGAGTGCCGAGAGTTAAAATTCCTTCGCCTTCGCCGAATAATTAAAGATTTTAATAAGGAGAAAATAACATGGCAATAACACAAGCAGTAGCCAATTCATTCAAAAAAGAGATTCTTGAGGGAGTCCATGATTTAGAGAATGGTGGTGACGTTTTTAAATTAGCACTTTACACATCACAAGCAAGTTTAGCTGCAACTACAACTTCATACACTACAGGTAACGAAGTTTCTGCTTCAGGGCAGTACACAGCAAAAGGAGGAACTCTCCAATCACAACAAACTTCATTAGCAACAGGCGGAGTCGCGATCGTTGACTTTGCAGATTTATCTTTCACAGGAGTAACACTTACTGCGAGAGGTGCTTTAATCTATAACTCAACTGAAGCTAACAAAGCAGTTTGTGTTTTAGATTTTGGTTCGGATAAAACTGCAACAAGTGGAACATTTACAATTCAGTTTCCTAACTTTACCTCTTCGGCGGCTATTTTAAGAATAGCGTAACAAGAGGTAATATGAATGGCAACTACTTGGGGACAATTTTCATGGGGTTCTAACTCATGGCAAAGTAATCAAAACAATATTACCCCAAGTAGTTCTTCTTTATCAGCAGACTTAGGAACTGTTGATGCTGAATCATCTGTTGGATGGGGAGCAAAATCATGGAGTGCAGGAGAATGGGGTACTCTAGCAAATTCTATTGTTCTTCAAGGTGGTATATCTTTATCAGCAAATATAGGAACAGTAACTGTAACCTCAGAAATTAATATTGGTTGGGGTGGTTTAGCTTGGAACGAAGGTGAATGGGGTGATTTAGCAAACCCTAATATCGATTTAACAGGACAAGCACTTACAATTTCTCAAGGCGAAGAATTAATTACAGCGGATGCTAACGTATCCGTAACAGGTATTGAAAGTAATTTTACAGTACAAGGAGTAGTTGCAGGAACTTCTGTGCTCTTCGAAACAGGAAGCGTATCATTAGCAATTAGTGAAACAAGTGTTTTTGCAGGAGAGTTAGTTGTAGTTCCAGTAACATCTCCATCAAATGATGAATGGGGCACTGAGTATTGGGGTGCAGGTATGTGGGGTGTTGGTGATGGAATCACAGTTCTTCTCGGAACTGAAACTGAACATGTTGCTGATGGTAATGTACAAGTTTCAGGTAATTCTTTAACAACAAGTCTAGGCACAGTTGAAATTCCAGTAATCATTGATTCTGGAATAGAAATTACATCAAATATTGGTAGTGCTTTTGGTGGTCCTGTAATTGAAGTACAAGTTACAACGGCTTCTGCTCAGCCTTGGGGTGAAACAGCTTGGGGTGATGGACAATGGGGTCAATCAGTTGGAACTGATATTGGAATAGGAGGTGAAGAAGTTGCTGTACCTTCAGTTGAAGTTGATGTAACAGGTATATCAATTACTTCAAACACAGGTCAAGAATCTGTATCGGGAGATGCTAATGTACCTGTAACAAGTGCAGGTTTATTAACGACAACTCTTGGTGATGAAGATGCGTTCACAAATGTAAGGATAAATATTACAGGATTCAGCGTAGGAACTATAGTAATTGGTGATTTCTTAGCAGGAATTAGTGATACAGCAGAACCAACAGGAATGACAATGACATCAACAACTGGTACAATAGGCTTAAATGCATGGGAGCTTGTTGACCCTGGTTCGAGTCCAACTTGGACGGTAGTTGACAAGGCGGCTTAATAGAAATAAAATTAGATTAATTATAAAGGATAAAAATTATGGCATCAAGTTATTCAACAGATTTAAAATTAGAGCTTATGGTAACAGGGGAAAACTCTGGTACATGGGGCGATAAAACAAATACAAACTTAAACTTAGTACAACAAGCAATTGCAGGATATGAAGCTATCGATGTAGCATCAGCAGATGTTACTTTAGCGATGACTAATGCAACTTTATCAAATGCAAGAAATGCTGTACTAAATCTAACAGGAACTTTAGCTGGAACAAGAGTTGTAAATGTTCCAGATGGTATCGAAAAAACTTATATCGTAAAAGATAGCACAACAAGATCAGGAAATACGTTAACTTTTAAAACAGTAAGTGGTACAGGCGTAACTATTGTTGAGGGTAAAACTCACGTAATTTATGTTGATGGAACAAATGCTGTTGATGTGTTTTTCTTAAAAGATGTTGTTGAAGATACTTCACCTCAACTTGGTGGTGACTTAGACACTAATGACAACAATATTATTATCGATGATAACCATCACATTCTTGATGAAAATAGTAATGAACAATTAACTTTTCAAACAACTGCATCTGCGGTAAACAATACTCAATTGACTAACGCAGCAACAGGAAATGCTCCTGAAGTTGCAGCGATTGGTGGTGATTCAAATGTAGATTTAAATTTAACACCTAAAGGTGTTGGAAGAGTTACTTTAAATGGTGGCGGAAAAATTCAACAAGTAGCGGAAAAAGTTACAACAGAGGCTACGGCTGCTACAGGCACAATCAACTATGATGTTTTAACTCAATCTATATGGAATTTCACTACAGATGCTTCAGCAAACTGGACTTTAAACATAAGAGGTGACGGATCAAATTCTTTAAATAGTATAATGGATGCAGGCGAATCGATAACTATTGCGCATATTGTTTCACAAGGAGGAAGTGCATACTATAACTCAGCAGTTCAAATTGATGGCTCTGGAGTTACACCAGAATGGCAAGGTGGTTCAGCACCTTCAGCAGGAAACGCTAGTTCTCTTGACACTTATTCTTATACTATTATAAAAACTGGGGATGCTGCATTCACAGTGTTGGCATCACAGACACAATTTGCATAAGGAGGATAACTATGCCACTTTTAGGCACTAGAGGAGCAGGATCAGTTAAGGCTTTTGGTTTGACAGCTGGGGGTTTTAGTGCAATTTTAGCAAACGGAGGTACAGTCACTGAGTATGGTATTTATAGGCTTCATACTTTTAATGGTTCAGGTCAATTTTCAATATCAGCTCAAGGTAATTCACCAGGAGCTGGAACGTTTGATTATTTTTTCACCGGAGGTGGTGGAGGCGGTGCTGGAGCTGTTGTCCACGGAGAAGGTGGAGGAGGCGGAGCGGGAGCTCTAACTCAAAATTCACAAGGTGTAACTGGATCAGCGGGTGATTATTCTTTATCACTAGGAGCAGGTGGCCCTAATGTTGGAAATGGTTCCAACCAAGGATCCCCTGGACAAAACGGTGCTTCAAGCACTGCGTTTTCTGTCAACGCCGCAGCGGGTAATGCTGGACAAGCTCAAAGTTCAAACGGAGGTAACAACTCTTCTTACAATGCTGGAGGCCAAGGTGGCGGAGCAGGATCTGCAGGAGGTGGATCAGGAAGAAACGGAGGCCCTGCAGTAAGTTCATCTATTCAAAATGGAAGTGCTACCAACTACGCAGGTGGTGGTGGCGGATCAAAAGGATACAACGCTGGAAGAGGAAACGGCGGAGGTGGAGGAGGAACTCCAGCTGCTGGATGGCCTCAACACGCTAACACAGGCGGTGGCGGTGGATCTGGATATTCATGGTCAGGTGGAGGAAAAGGTGGAGATGGTGTAGCTTATATTAGATATCAAATCCAACCATCAACTTAATATTATGGCACATTACGCAAAAGTAGATTCTAATAATATTGTAACAGATTTAAAAGTTGTTGCTAATGCAGATATTTTAGATGAAAACGGAGTAGAAGTTCCTTCAAAAGGAGTTGAAATTTTAAGAACATGTGAAAATGATCCTAATGCAAATTGGATTCAGTATTCAATAAATGCAAGTAATGGTGAAAGAGAAGAAGATGCCCCAACAGGATCTGATGGAAGCACAACAGCTCTTAGACATACAGCACCTGCAATAGGTGATTCATATGATCCTGATTTAGATATTTTTAAACCAACATCAAGACAACCTTTTCCAAGTTGGACAATGGACAGTAACTGGGTGTGGCAACCACCTGTGGCTGAACCAACAGAAGAACAAAGATATTATGGAAGTGAACCTTTTACGTCTGTAAAAGTTGCATATAATGAAACTCCTGTAAGAGTACCTCTAGTAGATACAGTTGATGTTCTTAACCCTGAGACAAATCAAACTGAAACTATACCCGTAAATAGAATTAAAGCAGAATGGGACGAAACTAATCAAGTTTGGAAAGGCTTACATAACGATGGTACTATTAGAACTTGGAATGGTACTTCTTGGAATATACCTCTTTAAATTAAAATAATAAAATGTATAATTCCTTTCCATGAAAGGGATAATTTACTCAACATTTGCTAATCCTGTTTTACAGATAAACCTTTTAGAATCTCACAAAGAATTTATCTTACCTCTAAAAAAATTAGCAATGTCTAAATACAAAAAAGAGAAGGGTGTTGTAAAAAGTAATAGAGAGGGTTATCAAACTAATTTTATATCAAAAAACAAATTGTGTGAAGATTTCATTAGCAGTATAAGAAATCATATATGTGATTATATAAGTAATATAGGTATAAAAATTCCTTTTTCTCTCAAAGTGCATAGACCATGGATTAATGTTAGTGGTCCTGGAAGTTACAATGTTGCGCACTGTCATGGTGAAAATCATTTTTCTTTTGTATTCTATATTCAAGTTCCAGAAAAAAGTGGTAATTTAATTTTTGATTCACCAGTGCTACATCATAAAACTAATATGATTAAACATAAAAGTTATCCTTTTTGGAATGCAGATTCTTTTATTCTTTTCCCTAAAGTTGCTGATTTAGTAGTCTTTCCTAGTTATATGTCACATTTAGTAGAACCGAATAAAAGTAAAAAAATTAGAATTAGTTTAGCCTCTAATTTAGATATTGCTCATGAAGTTTGATATTCTACCGTTATTCTCACAACCTTTAGCTTCGTTTCAATTAGATATTGATAACGAAAAAATACTTCATGTTTTAAAAACAAAACTTAAATTTGAAAAAACTGTAAACAAAAATACAGATTCATATATGTCAATAGACAATAAAATATTTAATAACTATAAAGAATTAAGTTCATTAAAAAAAGAAAGTAATATTTGTATTAAAAAATATATAGAAGAAGTTTTAAAAAATAATTTTAAATTTAAAATATATAATTCATGGGGAACAATGGTTCCAATTAACGTTTCATCACAAGCTCATATTCACAGAAATAGTTTGTTAAGTGGAGTTTATTATCCACTCTGTTCTGATGGTGTAAAAATAACTTTTCATAAAAATGAAGGCATAGAAACTTTTTATGCTTTTAATGAACCTAGAGAATACAATCTTTTTAATTCTAATACATGGACAGTCTCTCCTTCAGCAGGTACTTTATTAATTTTTCCAAGCACGTTAATGCACAGTATTGATAAAAACATCACAAAAGGAAAAAGATATTCAATTGCTTTTTCTGTTAATCCTGTAGGAAAATTTTGTATGGGTAGTGATATAGAAGTTGAATTTAAATGAAAATATTAGGAATTAATTTTTCTCACGAAGCATCGGTCTGTGTTATCGATGGTAACGATATTGTTTTTTATCAAGAAGAACAAATGCTATCTGGTGTAAAGAAAGACCATAGAATTAATTATTTATGGAATGAATTAAAAAATAATTATTTTGATTCAATAGTTTTTACAAGAGCAAAAGTAAATCAAGAAGAATCTGAAGAATTAAAAAAATATATTATACACAGTTGTGATCAATATAATATTACTTTTAAAAATATTCGATGTGATTTTAATCACCATTTACAACACGCTGCTTCTTCTTTTTATAACTCACCTTTTGATAAAGCCTACTGTCTAGTTATGGATGGAAGCGGTAATCATTATTACTTTAATGATAAAATGATAGGTTCTGAGATAGAATCTATATTTAAAATCGATAAAAATAAAATAGAACTTAAATGGAAAGTTTGCAATGGTATTGATAAAACTTATTCAGATAATATTCATTCTATTCAAAGTATTAGCCCTGGCTTATTATTCAAGTTTATAGCTAACTGCATTGGTAGTAAAGAACCTGGTGCTGTTATGGGGTTGTCTGCTTATTCTAATAAACTATCTCATATAAATGCATTTTATAAACAAGGAGATTTATTTAAAGTTAATCAAAATTTTATGTGGCATGCATTAAATCAAAGCATAGATAAATTTTATTACGCCAAGTCAACTCAATACGAGTCTACTGAAATAGTTAAATATAGAATAAATAAAATTTTAGATAAAGACCCCGATGCAAATATATGTTTATCTGGAGGGTTTTTTCAAAATTGCCAAGCTAACCATGAAGTATTAAATCTTACAAAAAATATATTTGTAGATCCAATATCACACGATGGAGGAACTGCCATGGGATGTGCGCTGTTAGAAGCTAGAGACAATAATATTAAAGTAAAACCCTACTCTAATTTATATCTTGGAATTGAGCCTACATACCCAGACTTAAAAACAAATACTAATTATACTGAAATATCTAAACTAATAAAACAAAACAACTTAGTTGCAATTTTTCAAGGAAGACCTGAAGGTGGGCCAAGAGCTCTTGGAAATAGATCTTTGTTGTTCAATGCTGAAAACTCACATGCAAAAGAAATTGTAAATAAATTTAAGAAAAGAGAATGGTATAGACCTTATGCAGGCAGCGTCTTACAAGATAAAGTAAAATCGTGGTTCGATCTTAACGGTAAGAAAGAAACGCCTTTCATGTCTTATGCTACCAAGGTTTTAAATAATAAAGTCCCTGGAATTACTCACGTTGATAATACATGCAGAGTACAAACTGTAAAACAAAAAGACAATTATCATTTTTATAAATTGTTAAAAGAACATCATAAACAGTATTCAGTGCCTGTAATGTTAAACACTTCATTAAATATTGCAGGTAAACCAATAGTAGCAACATTTAAACAACTGATGGAAATGTTTCATCAGACTGACTTGAAATATATTTATCTACCTGATAAACAACACCTAATTAAAAAATGACAGAAATAAATCCTTTGTTCAGTATACCGTTTTTTAAAACAAACGTTACTAATTGGAAAATTAAAAAGAAAAAATTATTAAAGTGTTTAATTAAAAAAAATAAATCTAAGTCGTTTAATTCTGATAGGGCTAAAGCTATTTATAAAGATGCGGTCAAAGATATTTTAAAAGATGAAATTAATGAGTTTCAAAAATGTGTTGAAAGAAAACTTTACATTACAGATATGTGGTCTGTAAGCTATAAGAAAAAAGATTTTCATCCTCCACATACACATGGTGGTAGTGGTTTTTCTGCTATATTATTTTTAGAATTTAATCCAAAGGTTCATGAATCAACTACTTTTATACAACCTTGGAATGATGAAATTACAGACAAGACTGTATTGAAATCACCAAATGTAAAAGAAGGTGATTTAATTATATTTCCAGCTAACATATTGCACTATACAAACCCAAACAAAAGTGTTAATAAAAGAACAATAATTTCTTGGGATTTAAAATATTATGAATAAAAAAAAATTCTTTTTTTCAGCTAGTTTTATGAGATGTGGTAACACAGTTTTAACATCTATTTTAAATCAGAACCCAGATTTAAAAATGAGTCCCAACAGTATTATGCCTGAAATGATGTATAGCGTTGCTGTTTTAAAAGAAGGAACTTTATTTGCTGAACAAAAAGACCATCAATCATTTGATAATGTTCTTAAAAACATTATGGATGACTATTATAAAGATTGGAACTCACAATATATTATAGATAGAAGTGCTTGGGGTACACCTGCTAATATGCAAGTTTTAAAAATGGCTAATTTACTACCATCTAAATTTATTTGTTTAATAAGACCAATTGAAGAAATGTTAGGTTCTTTTGTTAAAGCATCGAAATGTCCAAGAGACAAGGTAGAAGGTTTTTGTGATTTTTTAATGGATGAAAATGGACCTATAGGCAAGACTATTATGTCTTATGAAAATCTAAAGAAAAACCATAAAAAAGATTTATTAGTTATTCAGTATAAAGACTTATGTAAAAATCCAAAAAAGATAATCAAAGATATTTACAGTTTTTTAGAAATTCCTTATTACAAAGATCACTCTTTTACAAATTTAAAACAAGTAGACTTTTCAAAAGGAACACAAACAAAAATAAGAACTGATTCAGTAAAATTAATTCCCTACAGATACACAGATTACATAACTGAATACACGGAAAAAAAATATGCAAACACCTTTAGGAATACTCGCAGAAAAAATAGACGATAAATCAGTCAAAGAAGTTTTAAAGGTATTAAAGAAAAATAAAAAAAAACTTACGTCTGGTAAAGTTGGTAAAGGGATGATAGATGAGTCAACTAAAAAGTCTTTAGATCTCTGTATAAATCCACCTGATTTGGATTCTTTAATCCCTAACTACATGAAATCTTTAGGAAACGTAGTGCATTCTTATAAATTAAGATTTCCAGAAGTTCATAATGATGATTATCACATAAGAGAAGCTGTTAACGTTCAACTTTATAAACCTGGTGCAGGGTTTTATAGACCTCATTATGAAAGGCATTTTCATTCTTTTCATAGACTTTTAACTTTTATGACATACCTTACAGACAATCCTAATGGCGGGACATTTTTTAAATATCAAAATTTTTACTGCCCTGCAGTTAAGGGTCTAACTTTAGTTTGGCCAGCAGATTTTACTTATACCCATAATGGTGTTGTTGATTACAACAAAGATAAAATAATTATAACAGGGTGGTTAAATTGGATGACAGATACGAGATAAAGAAATTACCTTTATTTACAACACCTATATATAATTCTAAGATAGACCCAACATTGTATAATAAGAAAGGTATTGTTAAAACAATATTATCTAATTTTAAGAAAAACAAAATAAGAAACAATTGGGATAGTACAAATCCATCATCTTCTTATTTGCATCATCCTTTAGAGGATTTAAACAATAAAAAATTTACAAGGGTAGATTTCTCAACTTTACTGCCTTTATATAATTCTTTTTTTCAAACGTGCTTTGAAGATATTGTTTTTAAAGAAGGTAAGAAAAAAGGTTTTGAATTTAAAATAGTAAACTACACTGTGTGCGATAAAGAACATTTTATGAGAAAGCATAATCATATAACTAGTGACTTTTCATGTATTCATTATGTTTATTTTGAGCCCCATCATTCTCGCACTTTGTTTTACAATCCAGGAGAATATTTACTTTTACATTTTAAAGATTCAAGAAATAGTTTTTACAACGATTTAGATCACACAAAAATAACTAATTCAGGGTATCATCAAATGTTTCAAGTGCCTACAAAGGAAGACGATATTATGTTGTTTCCTGGTTACCTGCATCATGAAATTCCTTTAGCAAAAACAAAATATAAAAAACCAAGAATAACTATTGTAATAAATTTAAAATTTAATGAAACTATTTTATAAAGAAAGTAAAAACTTTTTTACAAAAAAAGAAAAAGAATTTATATATAATAATGTAGTTCACACTGCGGATTTTCCTTGGTATAGATTTGCTCAAGCGACTAGTGAAAAATTTCCATTTTACGGACACGTCTTAATAAGAAGGTATGATGTAAAAACTGAAAAGCCTATTATTAATTCAGACATATATCCTTTCTTCTATGAGATATTCAAAAGATTTTGTAAGAAACATAAAATAAAATATAAACAAATTACTAGAGCTATTATAAATTCTATTACTTATCACGGAAAATATCAAAACACAGATCCACATATAGACCATGATTTTAATCATAAAATATTAATGATGTATTTAAATAATACTTCTGGAGACACTATCATATATGACAAAAAATTTTACCCTGGTGGACTTACTATTTTGCCTATAGATGAAACCTCAAAAAGACCTATGAAAGTGTTGAAACGAGTATCACCTAAACTAGGTAAAGTGATGTGTGTTGATGGAAAACATTTTCATGCTGGGTCTTTCCCTGAACCAGGTGACAGAAGAGTGGTGGTTGTATTTACATTTATATGAAAATGTTTTTCTTAACAGGAATGCCTCGCGCAGGAAATACTTTGTTTTCTGTAATATTGAATAGCAATAAAAATATTAAAGTTTCAGCTAACTCAATTTTACCTGATATAATTTATTATTTAAATAATCTCAAAGTTTCTTCTGAAATTTATAATAACTTTCCTGATGAAAAATCACTTAATAAAATTGTAAATAATATTTTTAACAATTATTACAGTCATTGGAATTCTAAATATATTATAGACAGAGGTCCATGGGGTACCAAGGAGAACTTAAAGCTTTTAAAAAATATTGTAAAAAAACCAAAATTTATTATTTTGTACCGCCCTGTTTTAGAGTGTCTTGCGTCATTTATTAGATTAGAAAAACCTTTTGATGTAGAAAGAAGATGTGCTCAATTGATGGATCCAACAAGCGAAGGTAATATAATTTACAAATATTATAATAGTATAAATAATATTGTTAAAAGAAAAGAAAAACATTTATTTATTAATTATACAGACCTTGTTGAAAATCCCCTTAGTGTGTTAAAATGTTTGTCTCAATTTATAGGAACAAAAATACTTTTACCAAATAAGTTAAAACAATTTGAACTCAATAGACTTAAATATAATGATTCTATTTATTCTTTTAGTTTACATAAAATAAGAACTAATGGTATAAGAAAACAAAAATATTTAATTGAGGATATTTTACCTCAATCAATAATAAAAAAATATGAAAAATTTTAATATAGTAATTTTAGGGGGCGGTACAGCTGGTTGGTTAACAGCTCTGTACTTAGATAAATATTTTAAAGGTTCTAATATTACACTTATTGAAAGTGATAAAATTGGTGTGCTTGGCGCAGGCGAAGGAACTACACCACATATTATAGATTGTTTACGTTTTTTAGATATTGATATTTTTGATTTAATTAAACAGACAGGTGGAACTATAAAAAATGGAATATGTTTTGAAAATTGGAATGGTGATAATAAAAAATACTTTCACGGATTTAATGACATAAACGTTTATACCATACTAGATTTATTAAACAAAAAAATTGATTTAGATAAAAATATTTATTCTAGTTATTTATCTTATAAAAATAAAATTGACTTACACCATGTTAAATCAGCTATTCATTTCGATGCAAACAAAGTAGCAGAGTATTTAAAAAGCATTGCATTGGTAAGAGGAGTGAAACTTAAAAAAGGTGAATATCTAAAAATAGATTCTACAAAAGATATTATAACAAAAATATATTTAAAAGATAAAACATCCTACAAATGTGATTTTGTTTTTGACTGTTCAGGTTTCTCAAGACTTCTTATAGGAAAACATTATAATAGTAAGTGGATTGATTATACAAAGTACCTAACACTTAACACAGCGGTGCCTTGGAAAATAAAACAAGATAAAGATCCTAAACCCTACACACAAGCAATCGCTATGAAAAATGGATGGGTTTGGAAAATACCATTACAACATAGATTTGGCTCTGGTTATATTTACGATAGTAATTACACTAGTACAGATAAAGTAATAGAAGAAGCAGAAAAAACATTTAAAACTAAAATTGAACCTATAAAAGAACTAAAATTTAAAGCAGGTCGTTTTGAAAAAGTGTGGATTGGTAATTGTATATCTGTTGGTTTATCTTCTGGTTTTACTGAACCTTTAGAGGCCACTTCTATATGGCTTAGTATATCTCAATTAAAACTATTAGAAAATTTTTTAGGTGATTTTGTAAACACTACTCAAAGTGTAAGAGATACATATAACAGTATAGTTGAATTAAATAATGAAAAGGTATTAGCTTTTTTATATTTACACTACATAACCAAAAGAAAAGATAGTATGTTCTGGAAAACATATCTAAAAAGAACAGACATTCCTAGTGAACTACAAAAAATTTTATCAAAGATAGAGGATGGAACATTAAATAACTTAGATGTTACGGATAAGTGTAATGCTTTTTTTGGTCTAGATAGTTGGCTCGTAGTAAGCAAAGGTTTAGGTCTAATTAAAAAAACAAAAGATATGAGATTCTATAATGTTATAACACCTTACGAAACATATAAACACGAAATGAAAGAATGGGAAAAAGAGTCTGTTTTACATAAAGACTTTTTAAGAGAGCATGAATTACCACGATAATCTATTCGATAAAAAATTTTTAGATGATCTAAGTTATAAATTAATTAACAGTGCCTGGTATGCAAATAACGCAGCTAATAGAAAAAGCTTTCCCAAAGGAGAATACGGTTCTCATTTGTTATTAGGTCAATTAATTTTTAAAAGATTTGATAATGACTTTATAGAATATTTTGATGATAGAGAATTAGTTGAAACATTAATAAATTGTTTTAGATTTTTATGTAACAACTTTAAGGCCAATTTAAAATTAAGTGAGATTGCAACTAATTTACAATTTAAAGGTATGAACGGAACTAATCATACAGACGGTAATTCAAATCAACATGTGTTTTTATTATTATTAGATAGATCTACAGATGACGATAAAGGAGGAGAATTTATAAATGTTACAAGAAACAAAAAAGTAAAATACAAATATGGAAGAGTTATACAATTTCAAGCTGATGATTTACATAGAGCTAATCCATTTAATGTACCTCATGTTCCAAGAATGAGTATAAAATGGGTAGGAGATAAGTTATGACTTGGTCTTTAGAACAAGATACTATTCAAAATTGGGCTTATTGGGATAATGTGTTTACAAAGGAAGAGTGTAAAAAAATTATAAAAGAAGGTAAAAAATTAGGATTACAAAAAGGCACTGTTAATGGAAAAAAATATAATAAAAGAAACAGTAAAGTATCTTGGATATATCCTACTTTAGAATATCAATGGATGTTTCAAAGAGTTACTCATATTGTAAAATCATTAAATAATGATTTTTTTAAATTTGATCTTCATGGTTTTGATGAAGGATTTCAATTTACTCATTACAAAGCTCCCAAAGGAGCTTATGGTAGACATGTAGACAGATGGTTTAATGGCCCTATAAGAAAACTATCAATTACAATACAGCTTTCAGATCCGTCTACGTATGAGGGTGGAGATCTTGTTATAGGTGAGGATTATTTAATACCAAAAGAACAAGGAAAATTAATAGCCTTTCCAAGTTTTATGGTGCATGAAATCACTCCCATTACTAAGGGTGAAAGATATTCCCTAGTTGCTTGGATTACAGGCAAACAATTTAAATGATATAAAAAATGGTGTATAATAAGACATGCCATTAACAAAAGTACAATTTGCACCAGGATTCAACAAACAAGCATCTGCATCAGGGGCTGAAAACCAATGGGTAGATGGTGACTTCGTTAGATTTAGATATGCTATGCCCGAAAAGATCGGTGGTTGGTCTGAGATTATGGACAAACAACTAATAGGTGCAGCAAGAGCCTCACACAGTTGGGCTGATCTAGATGGCAGAAGGTATATCGCTTTTGGCACAAACAAAATTTTGTATGTTTATGATGGCGATGATTATTATGACATCACACCTTTTAATCCATCTTTAGCAAAAACAGGATGTGATATTACAACCACAAACGGTTCTAGAACGGTTACAATTACAAGTCCCACGAACCACGGCCTCGAACCAGGTGACATACTAACATTTGAAAATGCTGGATCGTTTACAGGTGGACAAACTGCATATACAGCAACAGACTTTGATGATGTGTTATTTGAAGTACAACTTGCACCAACTTCAACTACGTTTACAATTTTAATGCCGTCGGCTGAGACAGGGTCAGGAGCTACTAACGACGGTACACTTGATTCAAAACCTTATTACAAAGTAGGTCCATTACAACAAGCCTACGGATATGGATGGGGGACAGGATTATATGGTGCTTCTACATGGGGTACTGCAAGAACAACATCAAATGCAATATTAGATCCTGGTTCATGGTCATTAGATAATTACGGGGAATTGTTAATAGCCACTATTAAGAATGGAGAAACTTTTTCTTGGGATCCAAATAGTGGAGTAGCTAACAGAGCAACTATAGTTACAAATGCTCCTACCAAGTCTGTAATGAGTATGGTCTCAGATAGAGACAGACATCTGATTATTTTAGGCACAGAAACAACTATAGGATCGCCTACTACACAAGATAAAATGTTTATAAGATTTTCGGATCAAGAATCTTTAACAGACTACACAGCAACATCAACAAATACAGCAGGGTCTTTTAGAATTGATAGCGGTACTAAAATTGTAGGTGCTGCAAAAGCAAAAGATTATATATTAATTTTAACTGATACTTCAGCTTATTTAATGCAGTTTGTTGGACCACCTTTTACATTTAGTATAAGACAAGTTGGATCAAACTGTGGGTGTGTGGGTCAACACGCTATTGTTTATGCAAATGGTGCAGTTTATTGGATGTCAGATTCTGGAGGTTTCTTTGTGTTTGATGGAACTGTCAAATCATTAGGTTCACTTGTTGAGGATTTTGTATTTCAAACAAATAATAATACACCAGGCTTTAATTTTGCAAACGGTTCTGAGCTTACATGTGGATCTCACAATAGTTTATTTTCTGAAATATCATGGTTCTATGCTAGCGCAAGTTCAAGCTATGTAGATCGAGTAGTAACTTATAATTATGCTGAACAAACATGGACTACAGGAACTCTAGCACGAACAACGTATGAAGATAGCCATGTATTTGCAGATCCTATAGCGACTGAATTTACAGCTAGTTTAGCTCCAAATACTCCTACAGTTCAAGGAGTATCAAATGGTGCCTCAAGAGTTTTTGATCATGAAAAAGGTACAAATGAAGTTTTAGCAAATGGAACAACTAATGCCATATCTGCATTTATTAAATCAGGTGATTTTGATTTAGATGCTCAGGGTGATGGTGAATACTTTATCAAAGTAAGAAGATTTATACCTGACTTTAAATATTTAAATGGCAATTGCAAAGTGACTTTAGAATTAAGAGATTATCCAGCTAACATACAACAGGGATCACCACTCGGCCCCTTTACAGTTTCGTCAACTACAGATAAAGTAGACACCAGAGCTAGAGCTAGATTAGCTGCTGTAAAAATAGAAAATGATAGCACAAATGAAAGTTGGAGATTTGGTCAATTTAGATTTGATATACAACCTGATGGTAGAAGATAATGGCTAAAGTACAAGTATTTTTACCTGAACCACCAAAAGAATTTAATACAGATTCTTTTAGACAAATTAATTTAGCTTTAGAAACTTTACAAAACCAATTGAATACTTCATATCAACAAGATCAAAAAAACGATAGTGAAGCTTTTAATTACTTTTTATCATGACCATACAATATAAAAATCAAGGTTTTAAACAGACCGATACAAGTAAGACGACTGCACTCACATGTCCTGCGAACGCAACAATTATTATTAAAAGTATTTATGTTGCTAACAACGACGCCTCATCAGCTATTTTAGTTAATATGAATTTAGTAGATTCTTCTGATTCTAGTGCTGAGTATGAGTTTTTTAGAGATGATGTTCCAGCAAAAACACAAGTTAATGCTACACCACAAACTTTAAACCTTGAGGCAGGTGATGCAGTCACAGTTACAGCAGCCACAGGAAGCAGTAAAATTCAAGGTGCTATTACTTATGCACTTATAGATAGATCACAGGAAAATGGCTAAACAAAAGTTTGTTCATTTTGTCCCACGTCCAAAACCTCGTAAGCGACCAGGTCGTCACACTAAAAGACTTAACAAAAACTCTAAAAGATGTTATAAAAAATATAACCGACAAGGTAGAAAACAATGACACAAAAAACAGTTATAATAAATGGTGAAGAAGTTCCTATTGTTCCAGCAAAAGCTGAAGAAGAAATAAAGAACAAAAGAACAGGTAAAGTATATGCTAATAAAGCTGATTTTGATAATGATGTTGCTGATTCCAATACTGATACTGTTGCGGATGATCTTCAAGTCAATCAAAAAATAACAGTTGCATCTCTTACAGTATTTGGTAAAACCAAATCATAATGCAACCATCAGGCGGAACTGAAATACAATTAGCATATTTAAAAAAACACTGTGATCAAGGTGTGCTTGATGCTGTACAGATTACAACTTCAATACCAGAGAAAGAACCTTTAGATCCTATAAAAGCAAATATACTTTGGCTAAAAAATTCTTACGATCAACCTAATTTAGCACCTTGGTTTCAAAACAAAGACAACCATAAAAAATATGATTGGTACGTTTTCAATAGTCATTGGAGCTATGAAAAGTATCGTATGTTTTTTCAAATTCCTGAAGATAGATGTACCGTTATAAAAAATGGTATTGACTATAGTGAACTTGAAGTAAAGACAGATTTTTCTAATAAGGGTAAAATGAAAATGTGTTACATCTCAACTCCTTGGAGAGGTTTAGAAATAGCTCTTGCAGCTATGGAATCAATAAAAGATCCAGATATAACTTTAGATGTTTATTCAAGCACTATAATTTACGGTAAACAATTTGAACAACAAAACGATAAAGAGTATCATGCATTATATCAAAAAGCTAAAGACTTACCAAATGTAAATTACATGGGTTATTGCAATCATAAAACTTTAATGTCTAAATTAAAAGATTATGATGTAAATTGTTTTCCAAGTATTTGGGAAGAAACTTTTTGTATATCTGCTATGGAATCATTGGCTACAGGTCAGATATTAATTACTACAGATTTAGGAGCTCTTCCTGAAACTTGTTGTGAGTTTCCAATTTATATACCTTATACACAGAATAAAGAAAAACTTACCACACAACTTACAAACACAATATTACAAACTAAACAAATACTTGAAAAAGTAAATTTAGAAAATGGCCTTAAGTTTCAACAAGAATACTACAGAAGATTTTATGATTGGAAAAATATAGGGAGGCATTGGCATAAGTTTTTAAAAGGAGTAATTAATGTCAAACGATCAAACCAATAATCATTTAATGGTATGCACACCCGTGCATTCTGACGTATCAATACATTTTATGAAAGCTTGTCTTGATTTGCAAAAAGAATGTATTCTAAATAAAACTAAAATTACTTTTCAATTAATGAAGTCATCTTTAGTAACTCAAGGTAGAAATCTTTGTGTGTCTTCCTTTCTTAATTCTGATGCAGATAGAATGTTATTTATTGATTCTGACATTGAATTTTCTACAAGATCTGTTTATAGACTATTTAAATCACCTCATGATGTCAGCTTGATACCCTATCCAATCAAACAAAAAGAAGATCCTAAATTTAGAGTTGATTTTCAAAATAGACCTGATGATAACATAAATACCATGGGATATACCTTTCCGATTGAGTTACCAGATACTAAAGATATAAGACCTAAAGATGGTTTTGTTGAGGTGGTTAAGGGGCCTACAGGTATGATGATGATCAAAAGATCGGTCTTTGATAAGCTAAAAGAAGCCTACGAAGAGTTAGTGATTAAACAAAAAACTTTAATGAATGGTGAGTTAGTTGATAGACCAAATTACTATAACTTTTTCGACACTTATTGGAGCAATAAAAATAAAACATATATGGGTGAGGATTTTTATTTTTGTAAACTTTGGACATCTATAGGTGGTAAAATACATGCTCTTGTTGACGAAGAAATCAGCCATATAGGGGAGTATAAGTATACAGGTAAAGTCATGAATGAATTCTACAAAATTGACTGATATTGAAGAATAGCTATATATAAGATAAAATACCATAATAACTAGTTAAAATTATTATTATGGATCCATTTACTATAGCATTAGCAACCTTCGGCATACAAAAGCTAAGAGGTAAATCAACTAAACGATCGTTAAGAGACGCTGCCATAGCAGG